>Ga0214917_10003929_pt1 | contig 16874 bp, 22 predicted proteins | sample LL_1208_BB_MetaG_FD_177983 | JGI IMG/M metagenome (GOLD analysis project Ga0214917, IMG submission 177983) | Freshwater microbial communities from Lake Lanier, Atlanta, Georgia, United States - LL_1208_BB | ecosystem: Environmental > Aquatic > Freshwater > Lake | place: USA: Georgia | collected... | reverse complement strand
CATATTCCAGGTTGAAGTTGAGGTTGAAGTTGAAGTTCATTTTTAATTATGAGTAGTAGAGAATTAATCTTTAGTGCAGCAACGGTCCAAACGTTATTAAATGAAAAAGTAAGCGTTTTACAAACTGTACAAAATGAAGTTGACGCAATTAAAGGAATTGTCTATCCAGAAACTAACAGTTTACAAGTTTACAAATTAGATGATTCTTTGGGAACATTCATTAGTGTTATTGTTGACGTAAACGATGATATTCCTTCTTTAAAATGCACGAAAAACAGTTCTCCAAATATTAACAAGCAAACCTCTGTCAATCACAACGCAGTTTCAGTTAGCACTAATGATTCAACTTCAAACGATCATAGCACTACAAGTATAACATCAAACGAGTTTTTAATACAAACTGTTACTGACGGAGAATCCTACTCTACAAACATTAATGCGTTAACTATTGGTACTACTAATGATACTAGAGCAACTTTCATTACTGCCGCACAGTTACATATGCAGTTTGATTCGGACACGCTAGTTTTTACTGCTCCATCGCAAGGAAACGTTCCACCTTTAAGAACTTACGATTTGACATATCATGGGAATCCTTTGCAATGGGGAACTGAAATACGTTGGGTGGACGTCTTAATTTGCGGAGTACCGCACAGAATTCCCGCCTTTCGTGTTAATAAAGGAAATTAAAATAATTTAAAATTAAATTCCTGTACTTTTCTACGGATTGAACTTATTACTAAATTTAATTTGATATGCCGAGAGGGAGACCAAAAGGATCTAAAAACAAACCAAGAAATTTTGTAAGATCAGTAAAGTTTATAGACGCACTAATGAGACGAAGTGAGAAATATAAGTCGAATTGCGAAAAACGCTGCGACGACCTTCATAACAAAAGACTTGGCCGTTACCATAACATGAAATAAATCATAATTAAATGGGTGGCGAGGCTCCTTACTTGAGAGAGATAAGATTAAGCGGAAAGTGTGAATTATGGAACCCATTTTGGGAGAGGACGGTTTCAGAAATATTGGATTGCATTGAACATCGCAATCAAAAAAGAATTTATGATCGTCATAGAATGCGTACCATGTTTATTATTTTTTACACAGAAGATGAAATTGATCAAACTTTAACTTGGTAAAAATCTTCTTTTTTTTCTTCTGGTTCAACCGTTTCTTTTTCTATATCTCTGTATACATTAAACAAACCGAAACAGCAAACTACTTGCGTACATTTACTTTTAAAGCCATACTTTACAATTAGCGCTAAAAACCCAAAGAAGAGTGTCGCCAAACCATAAATTAATGAATTGTCCATTATAAAAACGCAGCTTGCGCTTGCTGTGCTAAATTGTAATCTAAAAATTTGTTTAACTTTTCTTCTGTGGTCTCCTTTTTTTCATTAATAACCGGCTTAACTGCTTTTGGCGTTTTTTCTAAATCGTTTTCCTTAACCGTTCCAGGTTTTCTGGTATCATAATAAGCTGCCACGTCTTTAAGTCTGTATGTGCCTAAATTCGGTATTATCATTGGATCGCCATAAACTATTGCATCGGATTCATTCTTTATAGAGTTGGAAGTAGTGTTTACAAATGCTTCTGGAATCATGTCGAATAACTTATTTTCACTAAAAGTGTTGTTATAGGATGGTGCAAATACTCCTAAACCATTAATTTCCAAATTTCCAACCCTATTTTGAAAAGGGTTAATAAAATTATCTGGTTTTAAACAAGATCCTCCAACTTTAAGTAAAGGGTTTACGGGGTTGTCATCCGCGTTTATTCCAGCTACTGGCATAATTGCTCCTAAGTTTAATTGTTTGGCAATGTATTTATTTTTTTCTAAGCAGGAACCTTTATCATAACTAACTAGTAATCTGGGATCGCTACTAGCATTGATAAAATCAAAACTAATGCCATCATCTTCGAATAAATTAGCATTACTTTCAATATTGCCAAAAGGATAGGGTTCAGTTGGTATATTCATCGTAATGTTCTGCTGTTTTTATTGAGTGAAACGATAATTTTGCAGTATTTAAAATTTGATTTCTATCTTTGCTACGTAAAGCTTTTTTTCGATGCATTTGTCTAATTGTATTGATTCCACCTTTTAAACCAAGTCTTTTAAACATTCTTTGCACAAGCCAGGTCTTTTTACCTTTGCCAAATAAATATTCGCCTTCTTTAATGCCATTTCTGTCCACGTATTGCTTTATTAAACTTGTCAGCTCATCTGGAATCTCACGAGTGATTGGCGCCCATATTCTTTTTGAACGCTGAATGCACAAATACAGTTTGCCGTTTTCTTTGTAAATATGGTTATCTTTGTTTTGTAAATAGCAAATTTGCAAGTCGTCACGTAGTGGCCACCATATATACAATAATGCAATAAGTAATCTCATATCATGACATGGAAATGCGTCACGGACTAGGGTTTCAAATTCTTCTAAATGAATGATTGAACGTTCTTGTTTAAGTAACTGGTGGTTTGCTATTGTAAGATTCTTGTAGTGTTCTAATTTGGCTTGTAAAAGCTGAAGTTCCTCGTTTGAAAACTTTATATCTGGATACAAGTTTAATTCATTGTTTTTAATTAAGGCATAAAAAAAATTGCTTTTGGTAGAAACGCTGTAGCTTGAATTTTCGATTTCTTCGATAACGTTTTCATAGTCAAGACTTTTGTCTTTTAGGAGATTTTTCAATGTCGTTAACCTCTTCACTAATGTCTGAAGACTCTGTAATTTCATCCCAATTAATAAAAAATGATTGGGTAGAAGTATTAATGTACAAGAATGTATGTGGCTTGGTCTTCATTTCTCGTTGAAATTCCTCCATTATATTAATCCACTGTTTATTTGAAATTTGAACAACCTCTCGGAACACTTCGTCATAATCTTCTTTGCTTAATCGAAACAAGAATAAATCAGAAAATGCATCTCTTACCATCTTCGGGATTTTTTTATATGACTGTGCAATAATGAAAATAGACAGACGATTATGTCTTCTGTTGTTCACCATATGTGTTACCAGATCTTGACATTCTCCTTTAAGAAATTGTTGCACATCATCAAAGATTACTAAGCTTCGATTATTTTGCTTCGATTGTTCTTCGACCTTTTCAAAACATTCTATAAGATTATCTATGTTTAAGTCAGAATAAACTTGTTCTTCAGGCAACTGACCAAAAATATCGTTTTTTATACTTGCTCTGGAATTGCTTGGCATAAACAGAAAAATCTTGTCGAAGACTTTTTTCATTAGGTTTGGGGTATTTAAAAGCCCAATAACTATACTTGTTTTGCCTGACCCTGCCTTTCCTAATATACCGCATGCAAATGATTTATTTAAGTGTCGCAACAGGGGAACTTTGTCTAGCCGAGTGTGAATTTTCTCGTCAACTGAAAATGAAGGCAGTTTTAATGTCGGTTCATTATTACGTTTTCGTTTCATTTAATTCTAAATCTTCCATGAAATCTGTTTAGTTGTGTAATCCATTACTAAAATAGCATCAAAAAAGGAAAAGAAGTTTACATTATGAGATAGATCGGCAACTGGGCTGACAATATTCATTTGATAAAATATGCTTCCTGATAATGTGCTAACTCCATTTAAAAACCCTCTACGACCAAAAGTTTCTGTGTCTACTACATGGCACCACTGATTGTTGTTCATTGTATATGCAGAAGCTGGAATTCTAGCATCTTGAGTTGATGGCGTATAACTAATTAAATCGTATTCGCCTTTTTTTACAGATGGCCCCCAGAATGGTTCAGTTGTTACTAAACTGGAAAAAAGTTGTGGCGAATACCATACATTTGCTTGGTTAGTATATTTTTGGCTTTTAAGAAGATAAAACTCTTTATCATTGACAGCTCGCAGCAGGCCTGGAATTCTTCTGTTCCTTGGAGTGTATGGGTAAAGGGTGTTACCTATAGCGTTATTAATTGTTACTGTTGATAAATTGACCACTCTAGAGCTAACTGGATCGGATAACCTTGCCCAGTTTCCATAAGAAATAGCCGGTCTTACTAATGCAGAATAACTTAAGTTCAATGCTACTAAAGTTTGGCGAAAGGAATCATGTGGTTTTTCAACAAAGTTGATTCCTTGTTGAGGATATTGGACCCCGTTAATAACAACACAGGTATTCTGGCCCAGATAAGGACAAACGCTGCCATATTTTTTATCTGCCAAATCTGAATTTGTACACAAAACTAATAGTGCCTTTTGTGATGCTCTTCTAGTAGGAACTAGTAATTCCAGCATACCACTAGCTTTGTTTGCTAACTGTGCACTTGAATAATTAAATGACGTTGTTCTCATGATCATTTTTCCTTCCACGGGCAGATTTTGTAATACATATTGAAATGCAGTTGTGTCACACCGTAAATAATTCCCTACAAATTCGCAACTATTTATAACCAACCTGGTATTAGGACTTGTCAAATCAAAGGAGGTGTCGATAGAACCAACAAATCCAGTTTGTGGGAAATTCACGGAAAAGGTATTGCTTGGAGTAACAATGTACTTGTCCAATTCTTCGGCAAAAAGACATATACGCGTAGGGCCAACAAACAAAGGATATAATTTATCGTTTCCACTACCTAAGGTTCCAAACAACGGTAACGAAATTTCGAAAGCCATGGTTAAAATGCCAGTGTTCATATCGTAGTCAATAGGTACAAATTGTCGGGACGAATAATCTCCAAAACAATCGGCCAACCCTACAACGTATTTGCTACTGTCAGGCTGTTCATTTAAGTCTATATTTGAAAAATTACCATCCCCAAAATTTAAGTCTGGTTGCTGAGTCAATGTAGCGATAGTAAGAGGAACTGATGATGATGGTCTCGATAAATCTGATGCAGGGGCTTCTGGAAACACTGCTAACAGATTTGAACCAGCCAAACGAGGATTATTCACGTTTTGACAAAAATCTCCTTGTAGATAATCTCTACCCGTCGTTAATAGATCCATATAGTTTTGTAAAACGCCAATATTAGTAATATCATCAGTTAACACGTTTGTGTTAGCGTAGACACAATATCTATACCACATTCCCCACCCTTTGCCCAAAAACGCATGTGGCCGTGCAGCTAAAATAGACAATGGTGGATATTTTAATCCAGTATTATCAGAACCAGCACTATTTAAACCAAGAGGCAATACAAGTGGCTCGCCAATACTACTTGTATTATTCGTTGGTGCTGATACTGGTAATTCAGATTTTACTTGAAATGTATAATATCCTCGCACACATATTGATGTAGTTGTTGTATCTAAGAATGCAAAATCGATTTGGGGAATATCGATTTGAATTTCTTGGTTAGCTCGAATTTCTGGCGGAATAGAACTTGAAGCAAATTGCCTTAACTGCACCTGCTTAATTCCAGGTGGTGTTTGAGTGGGTAATTCATAATTGAACTCAGCTGGATAAGAAAATCCCGGTACAAATTCAGTCATTGTATTTGATTATGACCAAATTGCATCAGAAAGCAAATCATTTTTATAATTTACACAGAAAAAACCATCGACCCACAAACTCATTACATTTAAAACATCCTTATTAAAATGGCTGCAACAGATTTTTTTGAAGAATTAAGAGTAGTAAATCTAACCGTTACAGACGAATGTCTGGTTCCAGTAGTTAGCAATGATGACAATTCCCAAAAAGCCGCATCAACAGCATGGGTAACAGCTTACGCTGGTGGTGGAAGTGCTTTATTGGAATCTGATAATACTTGGACTGGAGAAAATACTTTTAATGACGAAGTTGTAATCAATGGAACATTGGCAGTATTTAATAATCCAGTAAATATAGCGACTGCTACTGAAGGAGAACCTTTATTAAATATTCAATGTACTACAGGACCTACAAATTCAGGGATTAATTTAACTAACATTGGCATAACTCAATCAGGAAATGTAGCCAATTATTTGCGACAAGTAAATATTACTTCAAACAATGGTTTTAGTAATATTCCACAATTAGGCATAAAAGATGGCACTTCAACAGCCGAATTTTTTGTTGTGCCATCTTCTGATGCTGGATTTAATCCTATCACTAGTATTGGTGATACTGTTATTGGCGCACAACATTCAAACGGTTCTACAACGGTTCTAGATTTATGCGTTCAAAGCCCCCAAGTAAATGGTTTAAAAATTGCACCATATAACACATACTTATACGGAGGAGGTTTTAGTACATCAGCCCCAGCAAGCAGCCTAGAAGCGGGTAATAATACTATAAAAATTTATCCGTCTATAACGTTCCCTGATGGAAGTGTACAGACTACGGCGGCGACCAATTCGGTTTCAACTGTACAGGCAGGAGTGACTTATGGAATAACAACTTACTATTTCACCGGGCCTAGTGGAAACAATTATTATTATGTCCAGCTAGAACCGCAAGACAGTCTACAGTGGTTTCAGTTCTATTCAAACACTGCAGGGCCGACAAATCCGCCAAGCGAGTTTCTACTTCAAGCTGTACCAGCTGAGTATGCGACCCAATCTCCTTCTTATTACTGGAATGTTGAAGGCATTTTAGTGCCATATACTTTTGCAGCAACTGGTAATTACGGTGCATACCCACCTTACGGTGAAACCTGTATATATAGTTGGCCGCATACTTTGCCATGTCTTGCGACTTTTAGTTTTACCAACACAACCTTTCAAAACAATGTTTTGCTTCCAAGCGCGCAAACAATGTACCAAAATAATGCAGGAAATATGATTCAGTGGACTTTTATTAATGTTAACGCCGACTTTGATCTTTTTATTTATTGTCAAGAATCTCAATTTTTATGTTTTGTCAATTCGAGTGGAGCGACTAACAGATTACAATTAGCGCCAGGCCAATCATGTGTAATTACTGTATCTAATGGCTCTGCCCCGCAATGGTTTTCTAATCCTCAGGGATTTTATTGGGCCGGTGTGAGTTTTTATAGTGGGCCAAATCCAACTAGTACTGGTGGTGGTGTAATAATAATTTAAGCATACTTTCTTTTTCGGCTGGATTCTCTTGTTGTATAGATTACGTCTGCCGTTAATCCAGTACTTGGAGTAGAGTCAATGTAATTTAAATACTCGGAAACTTCTAAAACCAATGTCCATTCCACGCCATGAAAATCTACAAAATTGCCATTAACATCTTTAATTTGTATATTAAGATAATCAATACTCGAATTGGGTGGAATCATGGTTATCGAATTTGTGTTGTTTTCGTAACTTAATTGACCTATATTAGGATTTGTATTCAGGATTTGCCAAAAGTATCTCTGGTTTGTTTTGGCGTTAAGATTGTTATTGAGATCATCAATATAAATATAGAAGCTGTCTGGAATATCAAATGAGTATTGATTAGGCATAACTGCATAATACAATACAGAGCCATCTGGTCCTGTACTGGTTTTGGAAACTATCGGAACAGATTTATCTTTTCCCAAACAGGTATAGCAAGTAGTTGAGTTTCCTATAGTAAATGGTTGTGATGAAGTAAAAGTATAGAAAAAATTGGCTATGGTACATTTTCCTGTAGGTAAATAAGAGGCGATTAAGGCACCAAAGCTTTCCGGTGTATAATCTCCTTGTAATAATGTATTAATAGTGCCATTAATTTCTAGTTTATCATATGGTTCGTCAACAACAAAACTAGATAACGGAATAACCGCGCGAACAAGTCTAGCAGTACTAAAATTAGTATGTGTAGTGTTACGATAGAAACCAGGAATATAAAAAACAACATCTGAAAGTTTGTTGCCGTTTAAAAACTGTTTTGCTGCGTTACTTGTTAGAGTGTAGGAATTAATTACCGGAAACACTGGTTGCACACCTAACACACTACTTGTCATTTTGCTTGAATTTAATTCTGTCCTTATATTCCTGAATCACTTTAAACTCCGCTTTGTATTCATTAATGTAATTTTCGGCTTCTTCTGGATAACCATATGACGCCCAAAAAATAGCCATAAAGAAATTGTCATTTTTGGCAGAAGAGGACAATTCATTATAAATACGCATTACTTCGGATTTTGAAGTTGGCAACTCGACTTTGATATCAATAATATCTTCTTCTTTTTTTTGCGACATCTTGTTGAGCAATGGTTAAATACTTGAAATAATCAGAGGTTTCTTCAATAGCGTGATAATTCGATAATGAATCTATTAAAACCTGTGGTATCGTGCCGTGAAAATCTGTAATCATCTCTTTCCATTTCTCGTAATTTACGAGTGGGCTGTACTCGTTTATCAAAGAAACACTGACTGGTCTGATTTGAACACCAATCCACACACTTTGTCTCTCGCCACAAATCGTCTTTTGCGAACTACGAATTGTATTAATGCCCAATTTCGCCATCATAGAATTGATTTTTTGGGTGCATTTCTTTGGTGCTAATTTGAGTTGATCACACCCGCTAATAATTTGATCTCGCGTAACAATATGATTACTATCTCCAGTAAATAGGAATGCATACATTAACCGTTCAAACATTTCATCATTTGACATTGCATGGCCCACTTCTTCTCGTGTGGAAAGCATGACGCTTTCAGGAACTGGCAATTGACATCCACGATGAATGTAGTCTTTAAAACTGTTTATAATGATACGCACAAAAAGTTGCCTTCTGCATTGTTCATTTTTCCAATTCTGTACTTCCGGTATTTGAGGAAGTTGACAAGAAGGGTCTACGATTTCATGTTCTGGGACAAAGGATTTGTTCCAATAAAAATATCTCGCACGGTCAATATAAGCAGGATCATTGGGGTTGTTAACTACTAATCCCTCGTTGACATAAAAAAACATCTTGTAATGTATAGAAAAAATAGAGGCAACGCCATATTGCTTTCGGCTACGTAATTTATCTTCTCCGCCAGACGAATGACTTTTTAGCATTTCCGTATTCAGTGTTCTTGTCCCCTTTTCTGAAAAGAATACAGCGCGTTTATACCAATTATCAACCACAAACGCATTGGTAATAGTAGCTTCTCTGGTATCATTTTTCACTACAGCAAAATCTTCCGTATTTCCAGTACCACAGTATTCACCGAAAGCAGCTTCAATTAGGGCCTTTTCGGTACTTTTACCGGAATTTGTGTCGCCCACGTGAACATAAAAGCCTTTGTGTTTTTCGCCAAACAGTGCACAAGCTAAGGATTCTAAGTGATAATCACCTATTTCCTTGCCATGCATATTATAAAATAAAATATCTTTCATTCTTACAAGTTCTTCTTGTACTTCATCAATTCTCTCTATATAAAAATCAGGAACGCTGGCAAAAAAGTACAACTCGTAGTTGAAAAAAAGAAATCTTGCTTCTCCAAATAATTTGGTATCTGTGAGATACATTGCAGGGGAAAATGTCCCGATATAACCATCATAATACCCGTTTGGGAATAGTATTTTGCCAACTGAAGAATACTTGAGATCATCAAACTCCTTTTTTCTAGACAATAATTCAATAAAACTCGGCAACCGTTCTAGCACTTTTTTGTTCAAAGAATTTGATAAAGCAAAGTTTTCTACTGTTTTAGTGACTGCAGGCTTGTATAATAGATTAGCCAAACGAGTCACAACATAAGTGTGAATATTTGTCTTTGGCGTCCATAAGCCATGGACGTCATCAAATACATAAAGCTCGTCAGCATAATTTACTCGCCAAAATGGGTATAAATTATAGACCACCTTTGCTGCATCATGATCATTGCACACGTACGAAAAGAAATGGAAGTATTGCTCGCACGGGAAAATAAACTCCATAGCACGATTAACTAGCATTCGAAACGTCAATTCGTTATCATTAGCTAGTGTCATCAACTTTTTTAAGGCGTCGTAATAAGGATATTGTACATTCCATAATTTTTCCTCTTCTGACATAACGATGTTCTTTATAACCCCGAACGGGTTGGGGATATGTACACCAGCAGGCAGATAAAGTTCTCCGACATAATGTTCGACATCTTTTAAAAGAACGTTCAAAAACTCGCGTGCATGTACAGCAGCATGAAACTCGTGCTTACAAAACTTCTTGTTTAGAAAGTCGCCTTCTATTTTTGTCAATTGCTTCAAAAAGTTGAATAATTGGACATTCAGCGTCTCTTGAAAGGTAAAACAAGCAGACTTATCCACCATTGGCAAAGAATATAACAATTTATAAAATGTGTGTTCTTGAAAGCTTCCAGCATTAAGCAATAAATCATAAATCGCGTCAATGAGTTGGCCAAAGGTACTAATAACTCTAGTTTTAAAATCGGGGTAATGATTAATTGCAAGAATCAAAAGATACTCGCCATAAGTGTTAGGAAATAATGAACAATTAGTGACTTGTGCCACTGTAGAAAAAATGCGTCCGTATACGTTGCTTTTAACAGTTCGTAAGCATTGCATAAACTTACGAATTATAGTGGCTTCTGATGCCGGGGTTTCTGATAAATTGCTAAACTCGATAAAAGTATTTATCGCGCTAAGAGGGTGCAACCGTCTTTCTTTGCAGTAGAAAGCTAATAACATACCAATTTCCAGCCATTTATTATAATCGTTTGAACGCTGCAATAAATCACCCAGCTCGAATATTTTCTTCTCAATGGGAGATTTGTGTGCAAACCCCGCTGAGATCAGAGAGTCTTCAAAAGAACCCATTATTTTTCTTTTAATCCTATAAGGGTCATCTGGTTTGGCACAGTGCATAGAACGAAACAACTGATACTCAGAATAAACCGCCTCATCAAATTTTGGTCCTTGTTTCGATTGAGAAAATTCGTTAAGTTGTTGGCACCAATTCAATATCTCAGAGTATGGACCTATTTTGTCCAACACAAAATGAAAAGAATGTTTCTTTGCTTCATATGCACTCGAAGTGCAAATTGACTTTATAGATAAATTTTCATCGAATTCAGCCAGAATAGATTTGGCTGCTTCTAATAAATTGTTATCATCCCTATTAAACTTAGCAGCGAGGCAATCATTAGGCGCCTTTGCATCAAGATCCAAATAATACCATCGTAAATCAGTTAATCGCTCAAAACAATCTTTTGCGCCCATGCAAGACATTTCATAAGATGAAATACCAATAATTTCAAATTCATCGCGAAGTCCGTGGGTGTAAGCAATCATTTTAATTGTGATTTCTGACATCTGGCTAACCAGACCCTCCACTATACTTCAACCCTCCCTTGAAGTTCAACAGATGGTCGACCTTCGTATACAACTTCCACATTTAAATGTCAGAACTCGAGGACCAACTACAGTGCGAATTGTTTTTCGTGATTAACGAAATGGTCCTGCAGTTGATGCAAAGGGATCTGCAATTGAGTAAGTATATTCAAAGAAGAACATACAAGTTTGATCATGTAGAATGGGAAATCGGCGTGTCTATAAACTCGCAATTGGTAACTATTACAATGGAAGCAAAGTCAAATTTATACAATGATATGAAAGAGATTGTCGAGTTTCCTCCCTTATATTCGGAAATTATCTTGAGCCTAATGGAAATACAGTTGAAATGCAAATTAATTGCTTCTCATTTGCTTTTTACAAATGATGTGATTAAGGAAATCATACAATTAATTTAAATGGAGCGAGAAACTAAATGTCATAATGAGAATGGTAAATGGGTAGTCCATGTTAAAAATGATAGTGGACAGGTTATTATGAAAAGGGGGTGTCCTAACCCATTATCTTACCCAAGACCTTATCATAAGGATAGCCGCTTGTATCAACATAGAAAACTTGCTAAATATCAGGCTGGCGCTCCCATGATTACTAGAGTTGCAAAAAACCCTAAAACAGTAAAAGAAAAAGTCGTTAAAGCAGAGAAAACTGTAAAACCCAAAAAGGAAAAACGTCAAACAGCCATTAAAGAACCAAAACAACCGAAAACAAAACCACCGCCTCCACCGGTAATAAAGGAAACAACACCTCCCGCAAAAGAAAAAGTCCTTCCTCCTAAAAAGCCCGTCAAAGAAACAGCAACAGTAAGACATTGGGGAGAAGGCGAATCTTCCAACGAACCTGCACCAACAAAAACTCAACTAAAAGAGGCAGAGAAAGTTGAAGATGATCTCATGGAATTAATAGATTTCGTTACTAATGATACTACATTTGACGAAAAGGTTGCCACGGAGTATCTAGAATTATTAGCTAATGACAAAGATGAATTGCAAGAGATGGCTGAAACAGGAACAAAAACCCAACTTGCAGAGAGTATACAAACAGCAAAACAGGACATTGGTGCAGTCGTTAATCTAATAGAGGAAGAAAGCAAAACAGCAAAACAAGCTATTGGTGCAGTCGTTGATCTAATAGAGGAAGAAAACACAACAGCAAAACAGGATATTGGAGAAGTCGTTAATTTAATAGAGGAGGAAAGCAAGGATACAACAAGACCAGGATTCAAACCCTGTACAGAGAATTCTTGGTTAAATGACGACTTTATTCAATGGAAGTTTAATCAAGCCAATATACCCAACTTTACGTATGGCAAACGAAAAACCTACAACTCAGACATATACAGCATTATCTTATTTCCTGAAACAAAATATGTACAGTTTGCACAAGGGCTTTATAAGCTAATGATAGCAGGAAATCCAGAACAAAAAAATAAAGTTGTAGTCCATCCTTTCAACGTCCAAAAAAGCCATTGGATTACAATGTACTTTGGTATTAAGTTTAATCCTGGCGCAAAGGGATATCCCCAATTTCAATTTGGATTTACTGATTCATTAAAACTAAAAACTTATTGGGTAGAAGGATTAAAGCATTATAATGCCATTTCAACAATACTTAAAGACAAAAGCACGATATGGAGGGGCAATGAGGATAGTGGGTATCATTACACAGTTGGAGATTTGGTAGATTGGAGTAAAAAACAACAATATGATAGTCATACCTGTGCTCAATGGTCATTTCAAAATAGTATGGATGTTGCAAAGTATTTGATCACAAAAAATCAATATTGGGAAAATCCAACCCTTATAAGAAAAGTAAAGAGTATTTTAGATGAAGTAAAGTTTGAAAAAGAAAAAGATAGAAGAGATTTTAACGAATGGAGGCGAATTAATGGAGATAGAATTGAAACTTTCACTGATTAATCATATTTTAAAAAATGAGTGCATGGCAAATAAGTTCTGCTCCTCCAATTAAAGTTAATAAAGAATTGTTTCTGGAAAGAAATAGAAAAGGCGATTTCGAATATGATTTGTCGCCTTCCGATTTAGTTAATTCCAATATGCCAGTTGCAGAATTAAGTAGTGCTTATGATGCAACTACTATCCACGCCAGACCACGATTTGAGTTCAATTATGAGGTTTACCAAAAAGCACAAAAATTAAAAAAGCAGACTCTTATGGAAGTATCAGAAATTCCTAATAACACAGAAATTTCTAATAACACAGAAATTCCTAACCTAGACAGAGCAGTAGCTTTTTTACCAGAAAGAATTCAAGACCGTATCATGAAACTTTCACAACAACTAAAGGGATTAGGCGTTGATCAAACGCAAATAGCAAAAGATATTCAGCAAGTCGCTGAAACGTACAATCGTATGAATCCACAACAATTACAGTTACAAGAACAAAAATTAGACAAAGTCCAGAATACGTTGACAAGGATTTTGGACTCTATGTTATTTGCAAAAAATAACGGCGACGAAGGAACAGCTAATGAAAAAATTGTTGAGTATCAACAAGTTCTTTGGGAAAATAGAGGGATTTTATCGGCTTTACCACTACTTGCAATTGCTGTCCCAAAAATGATAAATGCCCCAGCGTATTTGCAACAAGTTGCAAATTTTATCCTTTAGTTCATTATTTAAACATGAAGCGTAAGTATCCTGCCACGTTTGATCTATGCACAAAAGAAGAAGTCTCAAGCCTAGCACTTTTAGCTTTCGAAAGGATTGCAAGAAGACGAATATCGCGCGAAAAAAAAAGAGAAGTTAAAATCAAAATAGGGGAATGTGTCAATGTCAAAAACGAAAACACAACCGAGTTAAAAAAACAAGGCGAAAATGATGACTTGTAAATTTGAATCCAATAACGAACGTTTTTTCAAAATTGAAAAAAAAACAGAACCAGCATATACGTCATTATCCAAACATTTTTTTGGTTTTGAACAAAAAAAAGAACCACCTATAAAACATGAACCAGTTAACATTGCACGGTTACCCAACGAAAGCGACATTCGTAGACAATTTCAACGCAACAAGAGAAAACGCCCTGCTAAGTGGGATAAATCAACAAAATCTAAATAGTCGCTTAGATTTCTTTTCTTTTCCTCATCATAATTTAATTCAAAGAAACAATGAGTACAAAAAAAGGAATCGTAATTCTTGAAAAAGGATCCGATGAAGCAAAAGAATACATGGCAAGATTAAGAGCAATGCGAAAACCCAAAGAACCCAAAAAGGCAGCAGAAGTCACACAATTGAATAATGCCGGGGAAAAACTCAAGTCTAAATCAAAACCGGTTTAAAAACCTAGTTAAGCAAGTAGCAAAGAAACCTAGATTGAATAATGCACAAATAGTTGAAGCGCCTATTTTTGAATCATCCAAGCCAGAACCACAAATTGAAATGAATAAGCGGCCTAATTTTGAAAAATCTGAGCACAGCAAATCCTTTTTTGAACGCGCTGGAAGTTTTTTTCAATCATTTGACCCCTCAGCCTTAAAAAGTATAGCAAAAACACTTATGGAATATTTTAGAAATAATGACGTCCCTGCTTTACTACCACCAGAAGTAGTTAAAATATTAAAATCTGCACCAGGAACAATAAAAATGTTAATTAATTTAGGTTTACTTCCTCCACACATTGCAATGGTTATTCAACCTATCTTAGCAGCTTTTGAAACTGGACAAGAAATGTAATCATACAGGACGAAATGGCCACCCTACTATGTTTTCTTTATCAGGACAGTCACCAGTCCAATGGCAGGTCTTTCCACATTTCCAACATAATGTAGCTTTTTTAAAGTGGGAGTTTTCTTCTATAGGTCTATATGGATATCCTGTTATTGTTAACTTATCTGGACACATATTACAACCATGGTTTAATGAACCACACTTCCAACAAAGAAACTTTTTGTTTTGTTTGTCAGTGTTCATGTTTTAATTATGAATTAAGAATGCCATCATTTCTTCAAACACATCTTTACGTAAAATTTCGTACAGCATAGCAACTTTTTCAAAACTCAAATGGGTAGTCAAGATAAAATCACGAGAGCATCGTAACAAGTAATCGTAAGTCAAAGGCATGTTGCGCTTAATAATGTTCCAATTAACTGGACCTCTAATATAAGCATTAGTATAAAGCCCCGAAGTACTAAAGTAATTAAATATACCAGTGAACTTGTTAATAATAACCCTACCTCTACCACCCCAATAATGAATCACCTGCAAGGCTTCAAAGGTACGATGGACCTCTAAGGTTAATGACGCGCTAGCAACAAAATGGCTCCAGTCGCCAGACAATAACTCATAATCCCACAACTCTATCTTATCCATGTAATAGGTTATATAAGGATACTCAGTACGCGTAATAGCAAAGATAAAGGTACCAAAGTCAATACCATGATCCATAGTTACTACATACCCATTCCAATTAAGTAACACATAAGGCTGTTCTAGTAACTGTGACCAAGCAACCTCAGTAGGATCATAAGACTGATCTAAATAATCACCTAAGATACTATCAATGTTAATAGTATCAACTGAAGGGACAGGAGTAGCAAAGTGAAACGACCAAATAAGACTTCGAAGATGATTATCGCCCCACACGCGCATCTCAGAAGGTCGGCGAGCTGAAGGAACCAAGGCCATTATTTGATTATGACTTCTGAGGGCTAACCAAACATGAGCTCACCAACTTGAAGTTGAACCGTATCTTTGAAGCAGGGGTAGGTATATATCTTTGGGGGTCTTTTTAGAAGAGGGTTGAAGTTGAAGTTTGGGTAGTAATAAGGAATTGGTTAACACTACTAGAACTAGTACTAGATCATAGAAAAAAAAGTATTTTAGGAGTTGTTTTTATATAATTAAGGAAATACGTATATATATAATATATATATAATACCAAAAGGGTCCCGAAAAGGGTTTTAGTAGTAAAAGATTTAGTAGTAGTTTAAAGGTCGCTTTTCTTAAGTTTACACATCAATGAAATAAGGGTTTTCCTCATCCGCATAAATAAAGTAAACATTAGGGGAATCCACATTAAACGGTAAATTAGTACGAAAGTCCAAATACAAGGGATGAACATCAACATACTTATAATGACACATATAAGCATAAGGTTTAAAACGCTTGTCAGATGGGTTCTTCTCCTCCAGCTCTCTGCGGCGCTTGCGGGTCATGGGTCCTGAGTCCGGGTCCCGCTGGGTTAAACTCTTGTGCTGGTCCGGGCCTAAAACGCGCTCCTGCACAGTCAAAAAGTGCGGGTTCACAAAGTCGGGTTCCGGGAACTGGGACTTGAAGTCGTCGATAAGAGGTCTTGAATCAACAAGTAACGGCTGGGGAGCGGCCCGGACGTTTCGCTGCCTACGCACGCCATAGTCCCATTCGTCGAAGGCGTAGATCAGGTTGTAGGGCATCACAGGGCTGGACATCGTGGAGTGGGCTTGGGTTTGATTGTGACTGGATGAGGCGAACCGATCATGAGCTCACCAACTTGAAGTTGAAGTCCAAAGATACTTTCCCGCTGAATCTTCAACTTGAATCTGAATCTTCAACTTCAACTTCAAGTTGCAACTTCAACTTCAACATTCCGGAAAGATTCCTAGTTCAACCTGAGCTCATGGTGAGCTCACTGCACGAGATTATAATCTCGTGCAGTGAGCTCACCATGAGCTCAGGTTGAACTAGGAATCTTTCCGGAATGTTGA
>Ga0214917_10003928_pt1 | contig 16877 bp, 9 predicted proteins | sample LL_1208_BB_MetaG_FD_177983 | JGI IMG/M metagenome (GOLD analysis project Ga0214917, IMG submission 177983) | Freshwater microbial communities from Lake Lanier, Atlanta, Georgia, United States - LL_1208_BB | ecosystem: Environmental > Aquatic > Freshwater > Lake | place: USA: Georgia | collected... | reverse complement strand
GCGGGCAGCGCCGGGCTCAGGACAGGCAGGGGCAGTCAGCAGGCAGAACCATACGCAGACAGCCAGGAGCGACGGCGAATCGGATGCGGTGTTCCGCGATCGGCTCACCGTCGAGATTGATCGGGAGCGGCTCACGCGCCTCGAGCTCGATCCACGGCACCTGCAGTCGCACGACGAACTCGGCACTGGCGACCCGGCTCGTGATCTCGGTCGCCACGTGCGGTGCGTTCGCGACGGGGAAGGGTCTCAGGAAGACGACGTCGAGCAGCCCGTCGTCGATGAGCGCATGAGGCGCGAGCGGCTGACCGCCACCGGCCTGACGGCCGTTGCAAATCGCGCCGATGACCACACTCCCCTCCACCACCCCCTGGGGCGTGCGGATCGCACACTCGTACGGCCGGAAGCTGATCGCCTTCAGGAGGCCCATGATCGTGTAGGCACCGCCGCCCAGGAAGTTCTTGAGTTCGACCGGCGTGTCCGCGGTGACGGCCGCACCGAATCCCCCGGACGCGACGTTCACGAAGAAGCCGTCGTTCGCCCGGGCGAGATCGACCGGGACGGGCGTGCCCCTCACCGCAAGGGCGAGCGCCCCGACGGGGTCGGTCGGCACTCCACAAGCCGTCGCGAAGTCGTTGGCGGTGCCCAAAGGGAGGATGCCCATGGCGGGTCGCATCGCCGGGTCGACGGCCATGAGGCCGTTGGCGATCTCGCTCACGCTGCCGTCGCCGCCACCTGCGATGACGCGCTCGACCCCCTCGCGGGTCGCCTCACCGACGAACCGCGCCGCGTCACCGCGCTCCCAGGTCACGCGCACGTCGATCGCGTGGCCTTCCCGGCGCAGGCGATGCACGGCGTCGCGCACGTCGGCACGTTCCGCCTTCTTGCCGTTGATGATCAGCCGTGCCGACATTCACGTCTCGCGACATACCCGTGCAGAGAAAGCGCTGCGGCCGAGAGCATGCAGCCGTTCCACACGCACCCCGTGTCGGGGGTGAAGCATCATCTCGACCACAGTTTCGCGTACCTGGCGGGCACGCGAAAGTCGTCCGCGCCGGTCGGGGAATACGCGGTGCGTTCGGGCCTGCCGTCGCGCACCCGGAGGCGGCCGAGGTTGAAGTGCCACGGGAAAAGCTCTTTCGGCGGAGCGCCCGCGATGCCCTTTTCGGCATCGAGCGTGAAGGCCTCCTCGCCGACGATGGGCAGACGCACCTCCACGCTCCAACGCCGGTCGCCGCGGTGCACGGCGATGCGTGCCCCGCTGTTCCACGCCACCCCGCGACCACCGGGTGCCTGATCCGCGTCGTAGACGGCGCCGGCGGGGTTGATGGCGATTTCGTAGTGGGTGCGGGTGGGCGTCTCGATCAACAGGAGAACGTGATCGCCCGCGAAGAGATTCGGATCGTCGTCCTGCGTCGTGGCACTCTCGATGCGATTCATGTCCGGCTCGTCGCAGACGATGCCGAAATGCAGGACGCTCCCCTCCCGCAGCACCTGAAATCTCCCGGCCGCACCCGCGGGTGGCCCGCCGGGCCGGACCGGCAGCAACGGAGCGATCCGGTACGTTCCCCACCATGCCGGGTCCACGATTCCATCGAGCGGCTTGTCCTTGAACGGCTTGCCGTCGGTCTGGTTCGTCTCCAGCGCCCGATAGCTGAGGTCGGTCTCGCGGGGGCGGCCAAGCTGCTGCTGAAGAGCGTGCATGGGCTGCACGATTTCCGCGATCCGTGCGATGCGTTTCCCCGGCAGGCTCCCGGGGTCGACCGTCCGCCCTGCATCAGCCAGCAGCGCGAGCGACTCGCCGATCGCTGCGGCATCGGTGCTCATGCGCATCCAGTTCGCCTCGGCATGCGTGACGAACGCGCGCATGGCATCCGCGGCCGCGCCGTAGTACGCGCCGAAGTAGTCGTCGAGCATCGCGTCGACGCTCTGGTCCACGTCCCAGTAGAGCCGCGCGGCGACGTAGAGATTGAGGTGCTCGATGGCGAGTTCGTCATATCCCAGGGCGGCTTCCTGGCCCTTGGGGTGGGCGTAGATCTCGATCTGCTCGCCGAGCGTGACGCCCCGCAGATCCCGGAGATCACGGGCGATCTGCCGCGTGTAATACACCGGACGACCGCGCTGATCGGGCCGCGCATTGGTGCTGGAATCCCAGGTGACATAGATGCCGGAGGGCAGCCGGTCGAGCCACTTCGCCCGGAGGTCACGCCGCTCGTTCCAGACGCCCTCGTCCCAGAATTCCTGCCTGTGACGCGTCTCGATGAGGGCGAGATTCGGGCTCAGCCGCCCGATCGACTCCGGAGGCAGCGTGTAGGCGCTGTAGGCAAGCGCGCTCACGAGCCGATCGGGGTGGCTCTTGTGCACCTCGAGGGCGACGCGGTTGAGGTAACCCCAGACATGATCGGACATGCTCCCCTGCCATCCCCGGGCGGGCGTGAGCTGGGCCATCCAGACGGGATCGTCCGCGGTGAGTCCGCCATACCCGTCCACGAGGTCGATGTTGTGCATCGGCTCACGGAAGTGATCGAACATCGCCCGCACGTGCTTCACCTGCTTCTCGAAGAGCAGCGGCGAAAGCAGATTGGGCACACCGTCCTCCTTGAACGTCGTGTCGCGCGTGCCGCCCCGCAGCAGGTACATCCCGGGGTGGGCCCGCTTCATCTCCTCCCGCTTGATGACGAACTTCATGCCGTGGCAGATCTGTGGGAACCCCACGAGCTCCGCACCGTGATTGAGGCCCAGCCGGAGGTTCCACAGGGCCTTGTCGCCGATGCCGGTGTGTTCGGTGTAGTAGATGAAGCGTCGCACGGCGAAGTCGGGTGTGACCGTGCGCCGGACGTCGGGCACCGCGACGGTGTCCCGGGTCGGAATCACCTCCCCGATCTCGCCCGGTGCGAACCAGCGGCACCCGAGTCCTCGCAGGAACTCGTGCACGGCGTTGAAGGTGCCTGCGTCGTCCTGGTCCCAGACATCGAGTGCGGGGTGATAACGGAAGTGGAGGTCGCGCGCAGGGTTCCAGAACATGTCGCCCGTGATCTCGTCCCAGTCGCGATTCACCCGCGTCGTCTCGTCGGCCGAGCGGCTACGTCCCCATGGCTCGATCGGCACGAAGTCCCTGTCCGGGCCGAGGAGTGCAAGCCACTCCGCGCCCGAGTCCATGCGAAAGGCGCCGTGTGCGAGCCCGTTGGTGGCAAGGCCGAGCGCATCGGTGTGCCGGCTCGTGCCGACGAAGATCGCCGTCCTGCCCGCCTGGCGATCCGTGACGATCGGCAGCGTGGCACCTGTCATCTTTCGCAGACAGCCCTGCAGCTCCTTGGCCGCCAGTCTCGTCATGCGGGCCGGCTTGTCGGCGATCACGATCGCGGCGCGCGGCACGCCACGCTCGACGATGAGGGCTTGGGCAGCCGCCGATGTCGTGGCGACGAGTCCGACGAGGATCGCGACCGTGCAAGCCGGCAGGAGAGGATGTGGGCTCGCTCGCCACGTGCCTTGACCGTGCTCCAGCATTCACCCACCTCGAATGATCGTGGTTCGCACCCAGGCCGCAGCCAGTCCGCGCTCAGGCCGCACTCAGCCCCACCGCCACCTCGGCGGCTCCCCCTTCCACCAGCAGATCGCGATCACGGCAAGGGACAGGCCACTCATCGCAGCGACAAACCCCACCACGCTGCGCTCGGGAGGCACCACCCTCGCCACCACCACGGCGAGCCCGATGAAGCCGACGAGCACGACCCAGCCCTGCCACACGGCCGGCAATCCCCAGCCCCACCCGTAGCGTTTGGCGGGGAACCAGTATCGCGGCCGGTCGTTCGCTTCCGTGTCCGGGGAGGGTACGTGCACGACGCCTATCTCGCCTCCTCGCTCATGACGACGCCGTCGATCACGACGCCCGTGCAGTGGGTCGTGTACTCGAAGGGATCGCCGTCATAGATCGCCACGTCTCCGTCCTTCCCGACCGCGAGCGAGCCCACGCGATCGGCCACGCCGATGATCGTCGCCGCATCGATCGTCACCGCGGCGAGGGCCTGCTCGAACGTCAGCCCGTGCACCGATGCAAGGCCCGCCTCGAAGAGCACGACGCGGGTCTTGGGCACGTACGACTCGTAGCCGCTTTGCAGCGCGATCGGAATGCCGGCCGCCCGGAGCGTGGCGGCGTTTTCAAAACTCAGGTTCTCGGTCTCGCCCCCGCCGCCCGCCCGACGCATCGTGGGATGCACGATCACGGGCACGCCGGCCGCCTTGATGCGATCCGCGAGCAGATACCCTTCGGCGGCCGAGTCGAGTACGACGCGGACGCCGAACTCCTCGGCGACGCGGAGCGCCGAGGCGATGTCGTGGGCCCGATCGGCCGTCACGAGAAGCGGCACCGTGCCGCCAAGCACACCGGCCATCGTTTCGAGACCGAGGTCCACATCGGGATGCTTCGACGCGTCGGCCAGCGCACGCTTGCGTCGATACTCCTGGGCCTTCACGAGTTCCGCTCGGAGCATCGCCACCGCCTTGCTGCGGGTGCCCGGGGATTTTGCATCGGCGTCGCCGCCCTCCCGCCGGGCCGCGTCCCCGAGCGTCACCGCCACCATCGCCATCGGCACGAGCACGGCCTCCTCGACCGTGGTGCCCGCGAGCTTCACCACCATGGTCTGCCCCGAGACGAGCGCACCGGGCGCGTGGCCTGTGTGCATCGTCGTGACGCCGAAGCCCCGCAGCCATTCGATCAGGCGTTCCTGCGGGTTGTAGGCGTCGAGGGCCCGCAGCTCCGGCTGGATCGCCTCGGCGGTGTCGAGCTGGTCCTGATCCTGCGGCTGATTCAGGTGGCCGGCGAGCCCGACGACGCTGTGCGCGTCGACCAGGCCCGGCGTCACCACGGCACCCCGCAGCCGTTTTGCATTCGCCGGAAGAGGCGTCGTGGCCGCGGGCCCGACCGCCGTAATCGTGCCGTCCTCGATCACGACCACGCCGTCGGTGATGCGTGGCCCGGCCATCGTGTGCACCACGTCGCCGCGCACGACGAGCACCTCGGCGACGGCCACCGCCGGCGCGGCCAGCGCGATCACGACGGCCGCCATCCGCGCGGCCAGCGGCGAGCGGCACGCTCGCCAGCGATCAAGGCTCATTTGAGGCCCCCCAGCGCCGGCCCGATGCAGCACGGCTCGGCCTTCTGGTCACGGCTTGCCCCGAAGCCGCCGACGGCGAAGAGCCGGTCCTCGGGGTCGTCGCGGTCGAAGACTTGCCGTCCCTCGACGAACGTCTGGAGCACCCTGGTCTTGACGCTCAACGGGTCGCCCGACAGCACGATGAGGTCGGCATCCTTGCCCACGTCGAGTGAGCCGATGCGGTCGCCGAGCCCGAGCATCCGGGCTCCCGCGAGCGTGAGCGACTCGATCGCCTTGTCGCGTGACATCCCGGCCCGCACGGCCAGGGCCGCCGTCCGCAGGAAGAGCCGCGAGTCGGTGACGGGGTCGTCGGTGTGGAGCGCGCAGGGCACGCCTGCGGCCTCGAGGGCCGCGCCGTTGACCAGTGAAAACTCGGCCGCCTCGATCTTGCCGCCGGGGCTGTCGAGCACGATCACCGAGCAGGCGGCGCCCGACTTCGCGAGTGCGCCGGCCACCTTCCATGCCTCGCTCACATGATGGAGCACGACGTCGAAACCGAACTCGTCGCGGAGCCTCAGCACCGTCATGATGTCATCGGCACGGTGGCAGTGGTGGTGGACGATCTTCCGCTTCTCGAGCACGTCCACGAGTGCCTCGAGCTCGAGGTCACGATCGGGGCGTTTGTCGGGATCCTCCGCGGCCTGCGCGAGCTTGTCGCGGTAGGCGAGCGCCTTGACGAACTTCTGCCGCACGAGGGCCGCCGACTTGCCGCGCGTTCCGGGAAACGGCGGCTCCTTCTGCGAGTTGGTGCCGTTGGCCATCTTCAACCCGCCGAGTGGCCGGCCGTCCGCATCGCGGTAGAGCAGCTCGTCGATCGTGTCCACCCGCCGCAGCTTCACGTAGACCGTCTGGCCGCTCGCCAGATGGCCCGAGCCGGGCATGATGTTGAGCGTGGTGAGGCCTCCGGCGCGGCACTTCCGGAATCCCGCGTCGCGGACGTTGATCGAGTCGAGGATCCGCACGTCGGGCTGCACGGGGCCGCTGGCGTCCCCCCCCTGCCCGCCACCGACGTGGCTGTGCGTATCGACGAGGCCGGGCATCACCACGAGACCCGTCGTATCGATCCGCTGTGCGTCAGGCGGCACCGGCGTCGAGTCGGCAGGGCCCACGGCCACGATCGTGCCGCCCCGGATCACGACGGTGCCGGCAGGGATCTCGGCCCGGCCGACCGGGATCACACGGCCACCCACGAAGGCCGTGACGGGATCGGCCGCTCGCACCACGCCGCACCATGCGATGACGAGGGCGACGGCGAGCGGGACGAAGCGGATGTGTGCCACCCCCGGATTATCGAGTGTGCCTCGCAGCCCCGACAAGGGACATGCCGAATCTGTCGCCGCAGGCAGCCTCCGCGCAGGGGCACGCTGGATCATCGTGTTCCGCCACGCCATGCCCGCGTGCGGCTACGGCAGTGGAGAGACCCTGCCCGAACCGAGGTCGTAGTAGGCTCCGACGATCTTGATTTCCCCCTTTGTCTCCATCGTGCGCAGGATCTCGCTGCGTTGCCGGACGGCCTCCACCGCCAGCCGCACGTTCTCACGGCAGACATGGGCGACGTACGCGGGATTGTCGCTGGCCTTGAGGCCATCAAACGGCCTGCCGCGCTCGATCGCAGGCCGGATTTTGGCGAGCATCGACGTGATGTTTCCGAGTTTGACGTCGTCGATCGCAGCCTTGACGGCCCCGCAGTTCGTGTGGCCGATCACCATGATGAGTTTCGCGCCGGCGACGTGGCAGGCGAACTCCATGCTTCCGAGGATGTCCTCGTTGACGAAATTGCCCGCGACCCGCGCCACGAAGATGTCCCCGATCCCCCGGTCGAAGACATCCTCGACCGGGATCCGACTGTCGAGGCAGGAAAGCACCACGGCCTTGGGAAACTGGCCGGCATAGGCCTCACGAATCCGCTGCGAGTGATTCCGCTGCGTGAGATCGTTGCGGACGAAGCGTTCATTGCCTGCGAGGAGCGTGTCCAGAACGGCCTGCGGTGTCAGCGCGGCCTGCTCCTCGCGGGTCAAGACTCCCCTGAGCGCCGTCTGCTCGGTGACGTCGATCACGGCTGCGTCGGGCTTCGGGTCGGCAGCCAACAGGCTCGACGAGACAGCGATCGCACCCGTCGCCAGGAGTCCGGCCACACGACGGCGGCGGATGCCAATCATGACGCCCCCCGAGCGGATCACGGCACTGGCCCCTGACCCGCGCCAGTCGCTCGCCGCCGCGGTGTGTTGGTCGGGGCTCATGGATTCCATCACGATGGTCACTCCAAGATGCGACACGGCGGTTTGACTGATCGACAAGCCCGTATTTCCGGAAGCCGGTTCCGGCGTAGACCACGGACGTCGCCCTCATGTCGTGATCCAGGGTCGAGGTAGGCGATGTCCGGCACGGGGAGTGTATCGCGAGGCCCTGTGTGGCAGGAGGAATGAATCGTCTCGAGCGGTGTCCGGATGGCGAGATCGGTCTCCGATTCGTCGAAACCGGCCCCGCCCCTCGATAACGTCGCCACGTTCAGGGAGAGGTTCTCTGGGGGGTGCACACCGAGGGAGTCCGGCGGCGGCCCCATGAGCGCCGCGCTGCGCCCAGGTTGCGGTGCGATTCACCGCTGCGTTCGGGATGCCACCGATCCGGAGACACGGATCACAGCCGGGCAATGCCGCACGACGATCACTTCGTGCCGTGCACGAGCCAGGCTGCCAGCGCGTCACGGCCACCCGCACCGTCGTCGAGTGCGACTGCTCCCGTCGCGAGCGCCGATCTCGTGAGCGGCAGGAGCGATTCGGCGTTCTCGCCCACCAGTCGCAACCGCGACGCCCCGGCTGCGATCAGGCCGGGGATGTCGAGGTACCGCACGGCGCCAGGCAGGAAGAGCGGATGCCGCCAATCGTCGAGGGATTCAAACCGAAAGCCGCCGGTATCGACCGCCACGCGGTCGATCGAGGGACCCGCGACCGTTCGCGCGGCGAGCACGATCGGCGCGGCCTCGCCAAAGCCGGCGACCGCCACGTGCGATGGCCGCGGATGTCCGGGCACCTCGGTGTTTCTCAGGAAGGCGAGGATGGTGAGCACGTCCTGGGCACTGCGGGCGATCGCCGGATCGTTGTAGCCGAAGGTGTACCCGGCGAACTCACGGGGATTCTTCACCGTGCGCTGCCGAGCCGTCTCGCTCCCGACGACCGCCACCTCCCGGGCGTGGAAGAGATCGGCTGCGACGACCGCCGTTCCCCCGGCGAGCAGTGCGCGGATCTCGCCGGGCATGCGGCTCGGCGCCGTGTCGCCCTGCTCGATCACGGCCCGCCGGCCGGACGAATCGAGCCAGACGACCACCTGCTCGTTCCAGTTGGACGGATAGAGCCATTCGACGGGAACCTCCTCCCCGTACGTCGTGTTCTCCAGCGTCCCTCGCATGCGCACCACATCACCCACCCGCTCCTTGTCGGACAGGTTCCACGCGACGACCCCCGCCGACGTGAAGGACCGGCCGATGAGCGTCTCGAACGCCGGTCGCAGAAGTCGATCCACGCCGTCCTGCGTCGCGGCCGCCTCGCGAACGGTGGTTTCGATGGTGTGGTCGAGATCGGCGAGGAGCTTCCGCTCGAAATCCGGGTCGGCCGCGGGCGGGGCCGGGTGGGAGGCGTCCCAGACCGAGAGCCGCTCCGGCGGCAGGGGCTCGAAATCCCGCTCGATCACGGGTTCCTCGAGCCCGAGACGAAACTGCCGATTCAGGAATGTCTGGAAGGCGGAGCGGGTCACGGCGTTGTAGTTGTGGGGAAAGTGCTCACCGCGCAGGAGCGTGACGCGATCCTTCGCACCGAGGAGCGCGTAGAGCCGCTCGAGATCGGGGAAGCCCTTCGTCGCCATCTCCCGCGTCCAGTCGTCGGCGGTGTTCATGCCCTGGGGCTTGGGGGCGAAGAGGGCCGCGAACTCCACGTTGCCCGAGCCGATGCGGAGCAGCGACGCGTTTTCGCAGGTGCACCCTCCCTGCATCGACGTGCTCACCATCACGACCGGATAGGAGAGGGCGAGGCGATCGTCCACGGCCGCCAGGAGCATCGTCTGTGTGCCACCGCCGCTCGACCCGGTCATCGCGATGCGGGCCGGATCGACCTCGGGAAGGGACAGGAGAAAATCGAGCGAGCGGATCGAGTTCCAGGTCTGCAAGCCCATCACGCTCTGCAGCCGGCTTTCGGCCTGTGGACTGAAAAGCCCCCAGCCCTCTCGACGGTTCATCTCCGGCCGCTGCTTCGCGAATCCGTGCACGAGTTCGCGCGAGAGCTGCCGCGAGTCCGAATCACCGAGCATGTCCCACTGCCAGACGACACAGCCCATCCTCGCAAGCTGCACGCACATCGACTGGTAGAGGCTCGCACCACCCCGCTCGAACCGCTCGGCGCCCGAGGCGATCTCCCGCCGGGTCGCGTCGGGGGATTCCAGGGCCAGCCGCGCATCCTTGCGGTGACCGTGCGAGAAAAGGACGCCGGGCACCTTCCCCGTCACGGCCTTCGGTCGGTAGAGGTTGCCGGTGACGAAGAAGCCCGGCAGGCTCTCGAAATACACCTTGGAGATGCTGTAGCCGCCACCGGGCGCATGGTCGTCGGCGATCTCGATGGTGCCGTGGATGACGGCATTCAGATCCGTCTTCGTGGGCGCCGGCCAGAGTCCCTGCGACACGAGCACGCGGCGTCGCACGTCGTCGGCCCTCAGCTTCCAGGCGTCGGCCGACTCCGGTGGATGGAAGGGAAAATAACCGTCCAGATCCTTGGGGGGCGAAAGCCTCGCGTCCTCGGCGCCGCACTGGCCTCCCGAGATCGCCACGGTCGCAAGCAGAATGACGCCCAGGCACGTCGCCGCTGCGCTCCCAACGTGCTCCACCGTCGCACAGTGGCTTGTTCGCTGGCGCGAGTGACCCAACAGGGCCGCCGGGCTGAACCGTTTCATCACGTCTCCTTGGTCATACTCGCTCGTGATACTCGGAAACGCTCTGCCACGACGCTTCGTCAGGCGCTTTTGGTTCAGGGGCTCGGCTTGCCGGCAGACGCGTCCGCCGGCGTCGTCGCCGTGGCAGGTGCCGTGCCAGGCGCCCGCGGCACGAGCACCAGGCAGTCGAGCCCGAACATGTACGCCGGCCGAGCCTGCGGATTGGCTCCGGAGATTTCCACCGCCAACGTCGCCGTGCCGGGCTCGAGATCGTGCACGCCGAGCGACACCGGCAGGAGTGGAATGACCTGCGGGTCGTAGAGATCGACGGGGCCCGTCGCCACCGCATCCTGCCAGGTGAGCGTCACGCGCGCATAGTCCGGGGCCTTCGTCAGAATCGCGAAGACCTCGTGCGGTCCGCGCGCGTGAACGGGTACCTCGAGGACGAGACGGTCCCCCGGCTTCGCTCCGGTCCACCATGCCTGCGAGCTGCCGCTCCAGCGCCCCGCCGGAAAGCCCGCCATGGCCTGCGGTGCCAGCCGCCCGGTCGGCGGCGAACGTGGCACCAGGCTCTCCCCCTCCACCGCACCGGCGATGCGGCCCTCGCCGTTGAACGGGGGCGGGCCCTCTCCCGGCAACGGCACCTGCGTTGGATGCCGCAGATAGGCCACGAGATCGACGGCGGAGCGCGCGTCGAGCTGCGCGAGCTGGTTCTCCGGCATGAGCGACTGCGTTGAGAGCGTGCGCGTCTCGATGTCAGCGATGGGCACGACGACGCGCTCGGTCGGCGCCTGGAGCGTCACCGCCTGCGGGCTTTCAGCCACGACGATGCCGCCGAGGACCCGTCCGTCATCCGTGACGATCTGCGTCATCTGGTAGTCACGGCCCACCAGGGCGCTCGGGTCGATCAGGTTCGAGAGCAGGTAGCCGAGGTCGGCCCGATGAGAGCCCGTCAATTCGGGACCGATTTTGGCGCCCACCCCATGCAGCACGTGGCAGGTGCCGCAGGTCCTGGCATACACCGCGCGGCCGTGGGAGAGATCGGCGACAGCGAGCGCCTTGTCGTCGAGCTGTTTCCGCCACCGCTCGAATTCGGCCTTGCGGTCGGCCGGCGTGGCCCGCACCGTGCCCCAGACCTCGGCCAGTCGCGCGAGGACCCGGCTGTCGGCCGACTCGGCGAGTCGCCCGACGGTAAACGCGGCAAGATCGTCGCGCGGCACGTCCTTTCGCTCGATCGCATCGAGCAGGGCGAGCGTCCACTCGGGGCGGGATGTGAGCGTGGCGATGGCGGCCTGCCGGTCAGCCTGCGGGAGCCTCGCGTACCTCGCAAGAACGGCGCCCGGCGTGCCATCGTGTGGCACCGCGGCGAGCGCCGAGAGCATCGGCCCGCGGAGGGCGTCCTCCGCCAGCAGACCGTGAAGCAACGGCGGCAGCGCCGCGTCACGGGCGGCGACGAGCGACTCGAGCGCGGAAAGCCGTTCCTTCTCGGCGGCCGCCCGGTCGGCGACCACGGCGCGCAGGATGGGCAGGACCCGTGGGTCCCCAAACCGGGCCGCCACCTCGTCCGCCAGCCGGCGGACCTCGATCGACTCGTCCTTCTTCAGTTGCTCGTAGCCATCCTGCCAGCTGCGAGGCATCCCGGCGCGCCCCCGTGCCGCGAGCGCCGTCGCGATCTCTCCGAGCATCCAGGCGCGGTTGGCTGAAGAGGCGGTCGTCACGGCGGCCACGAGGGGCTCGTAAAACCGTTCCTCGGCGGCGAGACGACGCACGACGAACCGTGAGACGGACGGCACCCGTCCTGCCGCGGCCAGACCGAGGGCCCGCTGCGGGTCGCTCTCGACGACGGGCTCCACGGCATACCAGTAGAGAAGCGGGAGATTGTGATCGTCGGCGTCCTCGGCGTGGCCGATGAGTCGCGGAAGCCATGCCCACCGCTCCTGCGGCGGCATTCTGCCGACCGCCGACGCGATGAAGCGCCGCACGACCGGCGAGGGATCGCTCTCGGCGAGCGCGAGGATGCGATCCCGCACGCCCGCGGGAAGGACCGCATCACCGGTCGGCGAAAGCGGCTCGCATGCCAGCTGCACGCCCCAGCCCCGCACGTGTGGATCGGCATCCGCCAGGAGCGCACGCTGATCGGCTTCGCTCAGGACGCCAGCCGCGTGCATGGCCCATGCCACCCGCAGGCGCTTCGGGCCGGAAGCGGCCGTCCCGAGCCGCGAGGCCAACCGACCGGCAGTGGTCGTATCCAGTCGCCCTGCCGCTGCCCGCTCCTGGAGCAGGCGTCGCGCGTGCCGCACGAACCAGTCATTGTCATGGTCGAGCAGGTCGACGAGCGCGGCGTCGTCGAGCACCGCGACGTTCCTCGGCCCCTCGATCCGCCGGCTGCCCGCCCCGACTGCGGCCACCTTGAAGATTCTGCCCGTGTCGCGATCGTGAGCCTCCACTTCACGGCGGTGGCACTGGTTGCGATCGTACCAGTCGATCACCACGACCTGGCCGTCGGGACCGTACTGGAGCGCGACAAACTGTGAACCGGTGTCGTTGGCGAAGAGGAAGTCGGGGTCGCCGTCCCCCTCGTAGCCGGACGCCGAGGCTTCGAGCCGATCGACGTTGAGCCGGGCACCGTGGATGTTGTTCATGAACAGCCGCCCCCGGTAGCGCTCCGGCCACGCGCCGCCGAGGTAGACCATCGCGCCGGAATGGGCATGGCCGCCGCCGATGAGGTCGCTCTTCTCCCGGTCGGCATTGTTCCACTGGCCCCCGGTCCAGTGGCGATGCCGTGCGATCGTCTTGATGTCGTCGAACGTCCAGGGATTGAAGTGCTGCCCGGCCTGCCGCTGGTACCGCGCATTCTGGATGACGTGGTAGAGATGGGGAATGACGCAGGCGGTCTCGAACGCATCACCGACGTCGTTGAAATCGACGCCCCATGGATTGCTCGTGCCCTCGGCGAAGACTTCGAAGGTGCGGCGGACGGGATGGTATCTCCAGATGCCGGCGTTGAGCTTCACCCGCTCGGCGTCGGTCGCCCCGGGTGGACCGACGGCCGAGTGCGTGAACACGCCGTGGCATCCGTAGAGCCAGCCGTCGGGGCCCCAGATGAACGCGTTGAGCGTTTCATGCGTGTCCTGGTAGCCCCAGCCGTCGAGCAGCACCTCCGGCTCCCCGTCGGGACGATCGTCGCCGTCCCGGTCGGGGTAGAAGAGCAGCTCGGGCGCCGCCCCCACCCACACGCCGCCGAAGCCCAGTTCGAGGCCGCTGACGAGGTTGAGTCCCTCGACGAACACCTTGCGAGAGTCGAAGACGTCATCGCCGTCGGTGTCCTCGAAGATGAGGATGCGGTCGCGCGCCGCGGCATCGGCCACGCGGACCGGATACGAGTACGCCTCGGCCACCCAGAGCCGGCCGCGATCATCGAAGGCCATCGCGATCGGCTGCCGCACGTCGGGTTCGCTGGCCATGAGCCTGACGGTGAAGCCGGGGGGCACCGTCATGTGCGCCGCCGCCTCCGTGGCCGGCAGCCCCTCGACCATCGCTCGACGCGGCCGCGGGGAGGCATCCTCGTAGGTCTCCCGCGACACGGCCTGACGGGATTGGACGTGAACGAAGCTGCCCCGCTTGTTCCCCACGACGATGTCGGGCAGGCCGTCACCCGACACGTCCGTCGCCTTCACCTCCACGCCCACGCCGGAGTCGTCGTGCACCAGATGGGGCACGAACTCGGCCGTGGTCTTTCCCGTGGTGGGATCGGTGCGGCGCGAACAGCGAAACCAGTAGACCACCGCCGGCGCATCGGGCTCCGGATCCCCTTTCGGTCCGTGGGCCCAGTAGCGCTTTCCGGTGACGATGTCATCGATCCCGTCGCCGTCGATATCCGCGACGTCGATGGCATGGATCTGCGAGAACGCCACGCGATAGGGGCTGTCGGACGGCTTCTCGCCGATGATGAGCCGGCGCTCGAAGGTCCGCTCGCCATCCTCGCCGATCCCGGCCCGGTACCAGGCCAGCCCCCAGCCATGGGCCGCGAGGCTCGTGATCACGTCGCCGAGGCCGTCGCCATCGACGTCCCGAACGAACATCTGCGCGCCCCCGGGGCCTGCAAACGCCACCGGATGCCTCTCCCACAGCGGGTCGCCCGCGAGCGACTCCGGCTGCCGCCACCAGCCGCCTTTCTCGAGAAGATCCGCCCGGCCGTCGCCGTCGACGTCCCCGACGCCCAGGCCGTGGGTGAACTTCGACGCGCCGATATCGGGCGTAATCCGGTGAAATGTCCAGCGCTGCTCGGGCGCGGTCTCGGGAATGGACGCATACCCGAACGACCCGCCCACCGAGCAGACGATCTCCGGCCTCCCATCACCGGTGAGATCGACGAATGCCGGTGATTCGTTGTCCACGGAGTCGAGCGCGAGGTGTCGCTGCCAGTGGCCGCCATCGGCCGGGTCGCCGGGATTCTCGAGCCAGCTGGCCGCGCGGCCCGGGAAGCCCAGGAGCACGACGTCATTCCAGCCATCCCGGTCGACATCGTGGACGAACTGGAAGAAGACGTCGGAGTAGCCGTGCGGATCGACCGGCTTGGGCTCCTCGAGCTCGTGGCGGTGCGTGAAGTCCGGCCCACGGTACCAGTAGGGTCCGGACACGATGTCGGGGTGGCCGTCACGGTCGAGGTCACCTCCCGCCGCACCCTCGGAGAAGAAACGGCGGTCGAGCTGTCGCGTATCGAAATGGACGAGGTTCCAAGACTGCGCCGGCTCGTCAGCGGGAGCCGGTTTCCCGGTGTCGCCGGCGAGCAGGAGCCCCGCGCCCACGAGGCTCCACAGGGCCTTCGACAGGGTCGTCGTTCGCTTTCTTTTGGCCATCGCTTCACCCCAACGTGAGGACGCCTGATGTGCAGACTGCGGAATCCGGCTGCCGTTACAGGATACGGCGACCGCCCACCATCGGAAACGTGGCCGTTTCGACCGGCCGGCCGACGATGCCAAGAGCCCGTGGCGGGGTGCTGCCACGGGAATGTCCGGGAGCGCTCAGACGACGCCCGGCAGCCGTTCGGTCGAGTCGCCGAAGCTGTCGAGCTCGAGGCCGCCCCAGTCCATCATGTGGAGGAACAGGCTGCACATCTTCCGGTTGGGCGCCTCGAGGTAGTCGAGCGCCCGGCCCCCCTCGAGCCTGCCTCCGGCGCCGCCGAGGAGCAGGATCGGCAGCTGCTTCGCGTCGTGGTTGCCGTGGAGCATGCTCGAGCAGTGCATGATCGCGGTGTTGTCGAGCAGCGTCCGCTCTCCCTCCTGCACCGCCGACATCCGCTCGCAGAGATAGGCGAGCTGCGACGTGAAGAACTGATTGAGCGCGATCAGTGACTCCGGCTGCGTGTGCGCGAGATAGTGGTGGTTGTCACGGATCCCGAGGTGGGTGTGCACGAGGATCGAGGCGTCGTTGCAGTACTTCAAGGTCGCGATCCGCGTGGTGTCGGTGCGGAAGGCGAGGAGCAGGACGTCGTTCATCAGCCGCCAGTATTCGGGCAGCTCGGCGGGGATGCCGTCGGCCGGCCGCTCGCGGTCGGGGGCGGCGAGCGTCGGCTTCCAGTCGCCGGCCACCGGCTCCCTGCCGGCCCGCTTGATGCGCCCCTCGATCTCGTGGACGCTGCCGAGATACTCCTCGAACCGCAGCCGGTCCGACGCCGAGAGCCGCCGCTCGAGCGACCGGGCGTCCTCGAGCACCGCATCGACCACGCGGCGGTCGTCCCGGCCGCGTTCGGTGCGGAAGAGCTGGTCGAAGGCGAGCGCCGGACGGGTTTCCGTCCAGGTGGGTGACACCGGCGAGCTCCACGAGATGTGCGAGCCGTAGAGCAGCGGCAGGCCGTCCTGCAGCCCCGGCACCGTGTCCTCGCAGCCGAGCACGAGCGACGGGATCTTCGTGCGGTCGCCGATCTTCTGCGCCATCACCTGGTCGAAGCTGACGCCCGTCCGCACCTGCTTCCCCTCGAGGGGCGCGCCGCTGAGCATGTTGCCCGTCTGCATGCAGTGGATCGCGCTCTTGTTGGCCTGCTCGTTCCAGAGGCCGCGAATAAAGACCATCTTCTCCCGCCAGGGTGCGAGCGGCTCGAGGCAGCGGCCGAGCTCCATGGCGCTCCCCTCGCCCTTCGCCCACCAGTGCTGCGAGTGGAAGCCCATGCCGGTGAACGTGACGAGCGTGCGGGTCGGTGCCTCCGCGGCGGCCGTGGCTGCAGCCACGGCCCGCGGCAGCGATTCGAGCCAGGGCAGCGCCATCGAGACACCGACGCCGCGGAGCACCGCGCGACGCGAGCAGGCAGGGGCGGATGCGGTGGACATGGCGCATTCCTTTCGGATGGGAAAATCGTCTCGGGGAGGCAGTCAGGATTGATCAGGGGGATGCCGAAGCCACGGTGGCGGTCGGGCGAATCGAGCGAAACGGTTCGCTCTGCACGATCACGAGCAGGGCGTCGGACCAGCGGCCGCCGGCGGCCATGGTCGTGGTCAGCGTGTCGATGAGCGCACGGTCGGAGGGGAGCGCGGCCCGGCCGAGCGCGTAGCCAGTGAGTTTCCGGGCCAGCGACCGCAGGACGTCGTCGCGGCGAGGCCCGGCGAGGTAGCCCCGCAGGCCGCCGGTGGCATCGTCCACGACGGTGCCATCGCGGAGCGTGGCCCGGGTTTCACCCGGCTTGAGTTCCCCGGCCGGCCGCAGCCGGCCGAGGGCGTCGAACCGCTCGAGGGCGATGCCGTAGGGATCGATCCGGCTGTGGCAGCCGGAGCACCGCGGGTCCTTCGTGTGAAACTCGGTGATCTCCCGCACGGAGAG
>Ga0214917_10003927_pt1 | contig 16878 bp, 12 predicted proteins | sample LL_1208_BB_MetaG_FD_177983 | JGI IMG/M metagenome (GOLD analysis project Ga0214917, IMG submission 177983) | Freshwater microbial communities from Lake Lanier, Atlanta, Georgia, United States - LL_1208_BB | ecosystem: Environmental > Aquatic > Freshwater > Lake | place: USA: Georgia | collected... | reverse complement strand
CTACTAAAGTACAAACAATTGGTGAGGCATTTGTTGCATTTGTAATTGTACCACTTGATGCTCTTAATTTTTCACCAGTCCAGGTTGCACCAATACCTAATGAAGTCGGTGCAGGAGAACCCATAATACGAATTGTATCACCAGGAGCAATTCTTGCTGCTGTTGCACCTGATGTCATTGTTTTCCAACGGTTCGCAAAACTTAATCCATCGTTTGCGTCGTTTCCATTTTCGTAATCAAGATAATATGTTGCCATTGTTTATTGTCCTCCCTTATGCCGTATACTGAATCCAGATGTCACCATTGGCACCACCACTTGGAGATGATGTTGATATAGTTATATTATATGTTGGTGTAGTAATTACATATCCAACAATTTCTATCACATCACCAAGAGAAGCACCTTCATTTAGAACAATTGTAGTTCCTGTTGTTGCAGTGTATGAAGAATCACTTAACTTCACACCATTCATAAACACATCAACAAATCCAACAGTGTAAGTTGCCGAGAATGATGTTTGGCCTGCTGTTGCTATTGCATAAGTTAAATTCTTAGACGTTCCAGGTATTGTGACTGTCGAAATACCTGCAGCAGCAGTGACTGAAGAAATACCAGAACCAGTAAAGTTAATACTTGTAATTCCGGTTCCTACAGATGCTGAGTTCTTATTGATTGCAAGACCTGCAGAAACTCCAGTTAATTGTGACCCATCTCCTCTAAATGAAGTTGCAGTTACAATACCAGTAACATTAACTCCTCCACCATTAATCGTAACTGCAGATCCAACTAGTGCTGAAGATAAAGTAGAGACTCCAGAAACATTAAGACCTGTAGTTACTCCAGCAAGAGTTAAGTTTCCTCCACTAATACTTCCTAATGTGGAGAATCCAGAAACTACTAAAGTTGATGCACTAACGTTTGCTGTATTTCCTGAACCAGAAATGTTAGTTAATCCAGAACCATCACCAACAAATGCAGTTGCAGTTACAGTTCCTACAATTCTTACATCACCAATTACCTGAAGTTTTGATGTTGGATTTGCTGTTGAGATTCCAACATTGCCTTCAGTAAAATAAGTATCGTATGTATTAGTTCCTAATCCAACAGACCAAGGATTAACAGCAAAAACGGTGGTTCCTATACCAACATTTTTGGATGCATATAGTTTGGCATCAAATGTGTTTAGAGCTAATTCTCCTAAAGGTACTTGATCTGGTGTTGGTATTTTTCCAGATACTGCTGACCTTTTAAGTTTAATTTTGGGATCTGCCATTTAATTAATGTTGGTATATACCACACAACTTAGTAGAGACTAAGCTTTAGAGATATTTATGAATTAAACTCTTCGTCTTTTTGGATTCTTTTTGATTTTGTTGATAATTTGTTAACTTCTTCTTTAAGTTGAGTAATTGTTTTAGTAAGTTGCTCAACTTGAGTTTCTAAAACAATATTTTGGTTATACAACTCAAAAGATTTTTGTTGATATTTTGCAAGAACTGCTTTTAGATCATCTTCAGTCATAAAATAAGAGGAGTTTTTCTTTTCTTATTTAGATTATTGATTTAATTGTTAAAATGCACCACAATCAATTGTGATATTTTCCAAAGTTCTTACGCCTGCAGAGCAGTTAATAACTTGAGATTGTCCAGCACAATCATTAACCCATAAAGCACCAATTTCAATAGAAGCATATGATGTAAATGTAATTTGAGGACTATTATTATCTGTTCCACCTCCATCAGTAACATCAGACCCAAATACAAATCTTGATGAGTTTTGTTCCCAAATAACTGCTGATTTTTTAGCAGATGATTGATAATAGTTAAATAATACTCCAAGATCCCAAGTTGTTGTTGATGATGGAGCAGATCCATCAACAATACCCAACTCAATAGTTCTATCTTCGACTGTTAATGTAGAAGTATTAACTTGAGTTGTAGATCCGTTAACAAATAAATTTCCACCAACGGTAACATTGCCGCTTGATGATAAAGAAGTAACCGTCGTAACACCAACATTTAATCCTGTTGCGGATATTTGTCCTAATGTTGTAATACCTGTAACTCTAAGCCTGGCTAAATCAGCACCTTCGGAACCACTGATTCCTCCGGAAAATGTAGAGACTCCAGAGACATTTAAAGTAGTGTTTTGAACAAATCCTAAAGTACTAATACCAGGAACATTGAGACCTGTGGTAATTCCTGCAAGAGTTAAGTTTGCTGCACTGACACTAGATAACGTAGAGAATCCAGAAACAACTACTGTAGTAGCAGTAACATTTCCTAAAGTACTTAATCCAGCATTAGAGAATCCAGTGGTATTGGTTTGCCCTAAAGTTGTAATACCTGTAACTCTAAGTCTGGCTAGATCAGCACCTTCAGACGCATTAACACCTCCAGAGAATGTAGAGACTCCAGAGACATTTAAAGTAGTGTGTTGAACAAATCCTAAAGTACTAATACCAGGAACATTAAGTCCTGTAGTAACTCCAGCAAGAGTTAAGTTTGCTGCACTGACACTAGATAACGTAGAGAATCCAGAGACTACTAGAGTTGATGATGTAGCATTACCTAAAGTTGATACACCAGCATTAGAAAATCCAGTGGTATTTGTTTGTCCTAACGTTGTAATACCAGAAACACTTAATGATGATGAGTTCAGGTTACCTGAAAAATTACCATTTCTCCATTTTTGAGTAGAGATTCCAATATCATAGGTATTATTAACATCGGGAGTTAAATTTGATATAAATTCACCAGATACATTAATATTATCTGTATTTGAATCACCTAAATTAATTGTGCCACCTTGGAATGTTACAACACCTACGAAGTTAGCATATCCAGCAACATGCAAATTTTGCCCAATCGTAACGTTTTTATTGATACCAAGTCCACCATCAATTTGAACCGCACCTGTATCAGCATTTCCTAAAGTATTATCTGTAGTATCAGTAAATGTTGCGATGCCAGTAAAAACTGGGTTTGCAGAACCACTTGCCCAACTTAAATTACCAGATCCATCATTGGTAAGAACGGAAGATGATGTACCTTGAGATGCTGGAAAATAATATGTAACAGCAGCTCCAACTGATGCTGGTGAAGCAAGAGTAATGTAATCTGTTCCATTGGTAGTTCCCTCAACAAGATTAACTCCACTACCTCTTGCTGTGGTTTCTTTTGTCCAATAACGATGAGAACCAAAAAATTTATTTGTTGCCGTTGAGGAGGTCAGACCTACATATAGATCGTAACTATCTGTTGTAAATCCAGGTTCACCTGCCCTCAGTCCAGGGAGATTAGTAAGAAGACCTCTCTTAAACTGTAAAACAGGAGCTGCCATCTTTATACACTCTTTTTTTACTATTTATTTAATTAAAATCCCCCACCATCCAAATCAATACGATTATCTAAATCCACATCTAAAACATTCTCAAAATCTGCGGGCAATCCTGGTTGCGTTGTCTCTGTAGTCGCAGATGCACTTAAAACTGCATCTGGATTCACCGCAGTATATTTACCCGTTGATGCATTGTACATAATAACATACTTATCAGACACTGAAGTTCCATCAAAATCAACTAAGTCCGAAAAACTTGCTGGCACTTGTATGCCTCCAATAATTGGTTTTACATTTGTTTTCTGTTCGGGCTTTAATCGAACGGAAAAAATTTGATTGGTAGAAACTGTGACTTTATATGTCATATTGATACCGTATCGGAGACGATTATCATGCCTTCAAATACTTTAGATTTTGATGTTCCGGCGTTATTTGCAATCACAACATCATAATAATTTCTACCTGAAGACAAATCAGATGTTACTGTTGATGCCATTGATATTTTAATTTCACCTTTTGATGAAGTAACAGTGGTTTGGAATGATTTATAATCTGATGCCGCTGGATGTTTGCGTATTCTTGCAGTTGCTGTATATCCAGTCAAATTAAATGCACTATCATCAGCGTTCTTTACAATAAAAGTTGACTCAAAACTAGTTCCTTTATCTAAAGATAGGTTGATTGCAGATGCCATGATGCATTTTTTTAACTATTTATCTTCTTTCTGTTGTTTGATCAACTTTAATAAATCTGCTGTTGATCCAACGTATAAAGCATTATTAACAGTTGTTGGACCGTGGTACTTATTATCCTCAATGTCTTTTATTTTTTTCTGTAAATCCATTAACTTATCTGTTGCATCAGAAACATTTTTAATGAGTTGCCCCGCAACTTCATATGCTCTTGGCATATCACTTTCTTGCGCTAATTCTAGAATTCCATTGAGTGCTTCTTGTCCCTTTTCTATAATTGCATACAAATTTCCTCTTGTATATTCATAGTCTTTTTTAATATCATCCTGAGTGGAATCTATTTTTAATTCTGGAACCGTAGGTTCCTTTTCAGAAACAACAATCTCAGAATCAACATTAAATGTTTGATTTAGGTCTTTATATTTTTTTTCAATATTCATAAGATTATTTTAACTAATAGATCCACTAAAACCAAAATCATCACCAAACTCAACTAAATTATTGTCTGATGATGTAATAGACTTGACAGGATCTCCAACTAAATGTGTTGTAATTGTCGTTCCATCTTTTCCTCTTTCTACCTGTATGGAATTATTATTTACGTTAAGAACATAAACTTCTTCTCCATTAATATCCAAATACGTTTTATTTGTAATTGATGAAGTATCTGAAACGTAAATTGTAGTATCTGTTTTTGCAATATCTTTTGTTAGATTAGCAATAATATTCCCAGTATAATTTTTTATTGCCCTTGGTTCAGTAGTATATACAACTTCTCTTGCTGTATTTGTTGTATCAGTTCCTGTAAGATAATTGATTTTTGTAGATTTGATAATATCTGGAGTTGCAGTAGAAACTGGACCAAATAGATAAGTTTTTGCAGTAAATCTTAACGTATAGAGCAAAACACGACGAGTTGTAAAATCACCCTCATAATCATCCTGAAATGTTACATTTTCTAATACTATAGGTATATCTTTTTTTTCATTAATACCATTTTCTAACAAATTAACTGATAATGTATAAGCTGGTTGGAAATATGGCAAAATTTGCTCAATAATTTGTAGAGCATCATCATTTATTTTTGACATAATGCTCAACTCAAACTGCATATTATATGGAACTGGCATATAAACTTTTTTTACAACGGTTCCATCAGAAGAGTCTTTTGTTAAAAATTGTTGAGTTGTTGTTACTTTTCTTGCTGGGTCATAAACTATTCCAGTAAACTCAAAAGACATTCTTGGCAAAGTAATTTGCAAAGATTTGTTAAGATTTGGAGATTGTTCCAATCTTGCTAAAAACTTTTGAGTTGGACCATATGCCAAAGGAACTTTTATAACGCTTACAACGTTATCTGAGGAATTTGTTCTTTTAACTGTAATATCATTAAACAACGTTCCAAAAGATATTACTGTTTTTCTAAAAATTTCGTTATAAAAGTACTCAAACATTTTAATTCATGTACATAGAGATTCGTAAATAATATTTATGCTTGCCCAAAAGGATTTCTTTCAGTAAAGTCAATGATTAGATCTGCTTCTGTTTCTATCTCTTGATTTGCAGCAAAACCATCATCTACAACATCTTGATTTATTGCCCTGATAATATACGTTGCGCCAACTCCTACTACTGTTTCTCCAACAATGAACGCACCATTAATTGATGCAACTTCAAGTTTATTCGTGGTTGAATTCCAAGAACGAACTCTTGCAGTTGTTGCACTTTGAGATCCTGTTACAACTTCATTAAATACATATGTTCCAATTCCGATCATATATGGAGAACCTATACTAATTGTTGGAGCTTGTGTATATCCAGCTCCAGAATTGGTAATATAAATTGCCTGAATTGATCCAGCTGGGCTTAAAATTGCTGTAGCTGCCGCAGATACCGTTGAGATTCCAGTAAATGTAATTGGTGGTGCAGAAGTATACCCAGAACCTGCATTAGAAACAGTTATGATACCAACAATACCATTTTCTATAATTGATGTTGCTGCAGCACCACTTCCACCTCCACCAATGAATTTTATCCCAGGTGCCACAGTATATCCAGATCCGGGGTTAATAATATTAACTGACTGTACAGACTGAGAAGATGGATTTGCACTGTCAGTACATACAACAATTCCACTTATCATGACTGCAGTTGCAATTCCCGTTTTGCCTCCAGATGGTGCTGAAGATATTCCAACTCTAGGAATACTAGTATATCCTCCTCCTCTATTTGTAACGGTGATATTCTTAATTCCACCATTTACAATTGATGTATATGCAGATGCTGTCACCCCCGATCCAACTAAGGTTAATGTCTGTATTGGTCCAATTGGAATGAGTCCATCATCCAAACTTGTCCCTATTCCGGATAGAGTATCATCGATTTCAATTACTCCAGTATCAATAACCTCATCTTCATATCTAAAGAGTTCACACTTAAGAGTATAAATGTAATTTTTTTGAAGTTGATAGAATGGTTTTTCATGTTCAACATATTTAATTTCAAATAATCTATCACCTAATGGAAAATAAATTAAATCTCCCTCTTTGGGTCTTGTCGATAATTTTGTATTGGGTGAATTTTTTATAAGTGGAGAAATATAAAGTTCAAATCGTTCTCTAGAAATTGTCAAAACAATTTCATTTAGTGCCTGAATTCCAAATTTTGATAAAATCACACTATTGTCAGCATATCCTTCAAAATTTTCTAAATATGCTTCTATTGGATATGCATCTTTAAATTCAGATTCTACAACTTCTCTGATAACTGTTTTTTCTGTAATATATCTTCTTGGTATATAATAAACTTCAATTCCATATATTTTTAATTGTTCATTAATCAAATCCTGAACGAGACTTTGTTCTGTTTTTGACCCCTGAAGAAAAAATGGATTTAACATAACATCATCCAATCATGTCTAATGGTGGAAGTTCATACATACTAGACATTTTTTCCATTAATATATCTAATTCTCTTTGAGCATCATCATATAATTGTCTTCCGTTTAACTCAACTCCACCTGGAAGTTTCACTCCTTGGAACTTGATTAAATTTTGTCCCCATTGTTTTTTAATTAATATAGTTACATATTGCTTGAGAAATGAATCATTCCACACATCAGAATATGTATTTGGATCTAAAACGGAATAGCAATCAATAATAAAGAAATCACCAGATCTAACAGTATTCCAATCTATATCCAAGTATAGTCTATCTTGTCTTTTATTATATCTTATTTGTTTTTGTGTCGTTATTAGAAAATTAATATCCTCAAGATAAGTTTTAACCATTGCATAAGATAAAAGTTCCGTTGTTCCCCAATAGTAAATATCATTAAGAAACAGTTGATATTTAACGCTAAACATGTTACTGCTGATTGCGTTAGACCCATCAAAGTGAAATATCTTTGTGACTCCAATGACAGAATTTGGAATTCTTAGATAATTTGAATTTTCATAATAAGTAAAAGTTGTAGCCGTCCCAACCATGGGATCTACTACAGATGTTGTTGCAATGCCAACTCCAGATGGGGCTTTTGCCTTTCCCCTAGAAATATCATCTTCCGTTATTTTATACTTAAAAAGAGCTGGATATACACCATCAAAGTGTCTTTCCTGAAAGAACTGAATGGCATCATCAATAATATCATCAGCCTGTTCATCTGCAACGTTAATCTCTAAAACTGGCGCTCCCAGTTTTCTTTTTGCATAATCAATTAATCCCTGCCTACTAGATGGTTGCGCCATTTATAAAACCTTTTCTAACTATTTATTCTGGACTAAAAATTTTTAAGTCCCTAACAACTTCTTGTTGTTTAAAATATAGTTTGATGTAGCATTTGCAAATATTTTTAAGATCCTCAATATTTCCGCAATTATCAATTTCTCTAGAAATTTTTTCATATTCAAATAACTTAGAAATACCTTCTAATTGTATTTCATCTGGATTTATTTTCATCAATTAAACTCCTTAAGATACTTTTTATTTCATCAAGATCATTTTTGATGCTATTAACATCAGACTCAATTTTTTCAACTTTTTCTTTTTCTTTTAATTTTGTCTCACGCTGTTTTTTGTATTTTTCATAGTCATCTTTGTTTATGTTAATAATCGCTTTTGTGTTAGGATCTCTTACCAATCCATCATATCCTTCGACTTTTATAAATTCCATTTTATGCTAAACAAATAACTCTTAAATCTTTAAGTTTTGGTGGATATGTTTGATCGGTCGATGTCATAACTAATTTAATTCTATAAGATTTAAATGATGGTAAATTATTTGCTGTAAATGTATATTCTCTATACTCTGCATCTATAGAATTTACACCAATCCGAGGTATATTATGAGAAATAAATTTATCTGATAGTCCAGTGCTCTTTTCTTCTGAAATCACATTATCATTTGCATCTAGATTTCCATATCCTGGGAAAAGTGTAAAAATAGGTTCAAAATTTTGATTATTGTCTATGGCATAAAGTGCTCTTATTTCAGAATATAAGTTAACATGAGCACTTAAAATAATTTTAATTGATGTTGCAGGATTTTCGAGAGTGGTTTCTCTAGTTATATATGTACATGCATGTGGATCCGATAAAAGTAGATTTACTCTACCATCTTTAGTATAATCACTAATTGGGTTATCGACTAAGTTTGATGTAAGAATAATATTCATTCGATCAATATCAATGATTGGACTCAAACGAGAATCTGAACTACCAAGAGAAAGATTCATTGCAAATGATCTATCTCCTTGTTCTAATATTGTGCCGCTATTTGAAGTTTCATTAATTCTTGATGCAATAATTCTGGGGGAATCCAAATAATTTGTTTGATTTAGTGTAACTGTTTCATATCCATTATCTATGAACGGAGTATCAGATCCTTGTCCGGATCCATCATTTAAACTAGTTCCGGAAATTGTTTTCATGATTGCAGTCACATTAGTTCCTGGAACTGTTACATTCTGAATCATTGGAGTTATGATCTCAAAAGGCATGTTTTGAGAAGCTCTGATTGTAAAACCTCCAGTCGATTGAGTTTGATTAAAATATAACTTTGGAAAAGTATTAGTGCCAGATCTATCAGTTCCATTTGTTGTCATATCAACTTTAATGTTATATGAATCAAATGTAATTGGTTGTGATACTGAAACATCACTCAATAAATGTGTTTTATTAATTCTGTTCAGAGAAACTCCACCAAGTTCATATTTGTATACTGGAGTTCCTGCTAAGTAATTTTTAGGATTTGATCCTCGTGTAATACCCCTAATTTCTCCGGCAAAAACTGAAGTATAAGAAATAATTTCACTACCAACTAACAAATATCCTGGATTTGTGGTGCCAACTCCAACATTTTCAAATGTAGAAAATAATGAACTATTATCTACAGAAATTGTAGAATTTGAGTTTGCGGCATATGGAACAGAAAGTTTTGTTGGTATTATGTCTGATTCAACGCCAGAAATTGTTACTCTGTTTGTTTCATGATGCATACCATGATTAACATGATTAACTACAAAATGAAGACCATCATTAACTACATTTATTGTGTCAACTTTAACACTGCCACCAGAATTTTCATTTAAATTTTTGATTACACCAAGACTATTTGTATACGCTAAAGTTTTTCCAACCCCAGTTACAAATTCACCCTGAACATTATCTAAAATTAACTCATTTGTACTTGCAATAGAAACAACTGACAATCTAATGTTTTGTCCCACAGACGCATTTCCAATAGAAGTTATACCCAAGACATCTCCAATTTGATAACCTGATCCCGAATTAACTACTGTTGCTGCAACAGCTACTCCATTTTCAATCGTTACGTTTGCAGTAATATTTCTGCCATTGCCTGTAATATTTGTGAGTCCAATTCCAGAATAAGTAAGTCCGCCAGATGCTGGCGTATATCCAATTCCAGCATTAAGAATGTTGAGATTTCCTGTTGCTATTCCCGCTTTTCCAATTAAATTTCCAATTCCATTGGAATTATATTGTGAAATGGTATTTCCAAATTGAAGACCATTTACATCTCCAAAAGATTCTGTTAATGTTGATCCCAATCCAACACGAATTTGTTTTGACTGAACAATAATTGGATTTGGTTGTAACAAAGCAACTTGTCCATTACCTTCGCTTAGAATTGGATTATAAATTTTAAGATTTCCACTCTCAACAAAATCAGCTCTGTATAATGTGAATTTTAAATCTTCCCATTGACTTGCATCCCATGTCGATGCATTTTGAGATTTAAATAAAGATCCAAGATATGGTTGATTTGAAATAAATTCGTCTGTTAATATGTCTGCTTCTCCAACTCTAGATATGAATACTCTATATTTTGTTGACCATGATGCTAGACATATTGCATATTCGGTTCCACCACCAGCAAGATACACTGGAGATTTAAATGTAATTCTAGTTGGAATAGATCCATCTGCTGAAACATTAATTTCTTCGGGTGTTAAAATAATCTCAGAAAATGGAAGAACTTTTTGAGTTGGAGTTCCATTCGCCATTGTACGTATTTGGAATGTCATTGGAACATTCATATCATCTTTTGTTTGGAAAAAAACTTCGCAACTTGTTATAAAAACGCCTGTGGAATCTAAAACTTGGAAAGATTGTGCAAGAGGATCATACCACCCAACAATAGTCTCTGTTGATGTTGACGAAATAACATTAGAAGCAACTAAAGTGGATCCAACCTGTCTTGTGATATTTTGTTGATCGAAAGTTTGCAATCTTTCAATCTTTGCATTTCTCACCGAAATAATATTTTCTTGAACAGTTTCTAAAGTTCCAGATGAAATAAATGAATCCTCTGCTATTGTTTCTGCTTTATTTTTATCATTAGCGATATTATCAATTAATTTAAAAACTTTTTCTCCAGATGAAAAACGTGGGTTTGCAGAAATGTTTGGATTTGGTATAAAGAAACTTCCTATTAATGTTGATCCCAAATCAGATATTAACCGAACATTTGTAATTCTAGCAATTGCACCACTTGTCTGACCAACCAAAATCATTCCAGTCTGTACATATCCACGGAATTGTCCTTGTGCCTGTAAAGACAACGAATAAGTATCAACATTTAAAATTGTAGAAACTGATGAATATTGTGATGGAAGAGTTACATTGTTTGTTCCACCTGCAAGTTGAATAGTTCCTGCAGTATCTGCATAAGTTTCTAAACTAGTTGCAGAAACTTGCGATAAATATGGATTATTTTTATATATTTTTGTGGGAGCATTATATGGACCATCTTGGTGATTTGCTTGTGCGACTCTAAACGTAATAAATGGATCTGCTGACGCACTTAATGGACGTAATCCTGTTGCCTGAATAGATCCAACTACAGTTTCTCCCACTTGGAATGTACCACTCTGCATTGAGATTTCTAAAAGTTTTGGAGTACAATATTTTGTCACATTTATCCCATCAAAAAATGCATAGAGCTGTGTTAATGGTTTTAATTTTTTGGAGTTAAACTCAACATTTCTTGATCGCATAAAGGCGATTACTTCTCTATTTACAACTCTATCCCCAACAGATGTATTATCAAATTGCTCTGTAACTTGTGTTCTTGATCCTTGTCTTGTTTGAACTCCCGTTTGGAAAGTATTCAGATATGTATCTTGTACGATATCCTCAGTTAGAGTTCCCCATATCGGAATGTTGCCGCTACCCCCAACCCAATCAGCTGTTCTAACAGTTCTAGTTGAAGTTGACGTTGATGTTTGTGTTCCTGTCCAGAATTGTTGCCAAGAATCCCAAACAATTGGACCAAGACCTGTTTGTGGATTAAGACCAGAAGATGCTGCAAGTGAAGCAACGGTTGATGTATAATTACCTTCGGCATTAATAATTTTAGCCTCAAGTCTAGCGGTATCTACCCAAGTATCTGAGGATGGAGTTAGATCCAAAGTTGCTTGCCAAAAACTAACTAAAAATGGAGTAATACTCTCAGTTCTGGTAGCAAATGATTGTTTTAACCATTCAACTTCTTTATAGTCTAAAGTAACTATGTTTTGGGATTTTTTTATATTTGTTCCTTCTGGATTTAAGAATTTTAAATCTTCACTGGGAGAAATATTTGAAACAGGTCCAGGAATTAAATCAATTGAGTTAGTATAATGTCTTGGTCTTAATTCTTGATTTGTAATATCTAAACTATTTTTAATTTTTTTAGATGAATCTTGTGCAGAAAATGATGTAAAATTATCTACAAAAAAACCAGACTTAAATCTATTCAATCCCTCAGAATCTGGAATAAACAATGCCGAAGTTTTATTTTCCAACAACGATAGAGTAGTATAATATTCAAGATTTTTGATTCTGTCCTCCAATTTCTTGATATCGGACATCTTGTATCCTTTATGATCAAGGAAGGATACTGATGCTGACCGAACAGAGGGTAAGTATGGCGGTAAAGTTACACTTGCTATTTCTAGTGCATCATCAATGGTGCCAGGTTTTTTTGGATACTCTGCAGGTTCTCCATATTGAACTTGCATTTTTCCATCTTTACTTAAATAAATTCTGTCTATTCTTCCAAGATAGAATGAATATCCCAATTTAATTGATTCATCGCTAGATAAAATATTTGAGATGGAGTTTTCTGCAGAGTTAAAGTTTCTTCCAAAAAATTCAAAAGGAGATCTTTTTGATTCACTTACAACGTAGGAAGAAACTTTTGGTCTAATATCTATTAAATCCGTATTTCTGTATGTGTTTATAAACTGAATATCATTAACATAATTTAATGAATCATATGAATTTTTGGTTATTAAATCGCCATCAACTGAATCAATATATGCATTTGAGAAATAAATTTTTAAAGATCCAGATGGTTGTTGCGATTCTACTTTTCTTTCAAGGAATCCAAAATCATAAAATGTACCCTTTTGTCCATTATTAAACGTAAAGTTAGATGTAATATTTTTACTTGGAGTTTCTAAAGTTGTTACAATTGCTTTAATTTTTGATTCCTCAAAAGTTACTATTTCACCTTCTTTAAAAGATATTGCATTTCTTGGTAAATATGTTATCTGATCATCTGTTAGTTTTTCTGCGTAAATGGCAATTGATCCAGAAATTGATCCAACTATTTTTTCTCCTATAATCAAATCTGAAGTTTTACCAGTTGAACCTGATATATTAGATAAATTAACCTTTGGTGCTGAAGGACTGGAGATATCTGTAGACTCATAAATTCCATAGACTTTTAAAATATCACCATAATTTAAAGAAATTTTATTATCTTGAACTCTAGTTCCATAAGGATAATTACCATAAGTTAAACCATCATTTAACGTTGTTGCTCCTATTCCAGATCCACTGATTGATGATTTATCAACGATTAATGAATTAATTCTATTTTTTCTTTTGATTTTTGCTTTTGGTTTTGTATTAGATAATGTGACAGTTAAGGTTGCACCAGTATCATTATCTCCAAGATTATTAATTTGTAAAGTAGTTGCGTCTAAACTTATAGAAAACTTATCTAAAGTAAGGACTTCCGTTTTACCATCAGATCTTACTAAGAAATATCTTTCCTCATCAAATGGGAGGAAAAATTGATTAGCATCTGCTGTAATTGGTGATGATAGTTTATTATTTGTAATATTTACTGTATATGATTTTCTAATTTTAATTTCAGATGAACTCAAATCAACATTTGAGATAGAATTTCTGGGCATTAAAGTGTACAGAGTTTCATCAAATGATTGATTAATTGAAGTATTTAAAACTGTCAAATCATTAACAGATAGATTTGACGATACAGGTAAAGCACCTTGACATACTCCACTTACAGTGGTTACACCAGTGACAACGATTGATGTTGTACCAACGCTCACCACTCTTGCATATGTTGGTTCTGGAAGATTTAATCCAGAAAAAGAAACTAGACTATTTCTTTTTAATAATTTTCCTGGAAAAATAGGGTTTGGACTTATAATTGTGCTTTGTCCCGTAGTTGCATTATATGGAGTAACCGAAGCAATTCCTATTTTAGTCGAAGAAACTTGTATTGTATCTGCGGTAAATGTCTTTGCAAAACCAACTTCATTTAAACTCGGTCCGCCATATATTGACCTGACATCAGAAATTCCATAAGATGTTACTGCTATTGCAACTCTTACGTTTTGTCTTTCATTCTCATCAAAGATTAGAGGTTCATTTGCAACAAAATTACCTTTTTTTTCATAAACTGTCAAAGCAGTTCCTGCAGAAACAGAACTTCTGATAAATGCAGTAGCTCCGCTATATTTTCCTTTTACAAATGTTGGGATTGGAAGAGTTACTGGTTCATTTAAAGTTAAATGTGAAAAATGTTGGATATCGTAAAGAGAAATATTCCACTGATTTATTTTTTGATTGCTAATGGAATAAGATCCCGATTCCAAATAAAAATCATAAACCCTAGCAAGTCCTATTTCTTTTCCTGAAGCAGAAATGCTATTAACACCAACTCTTTCATCTCTTAAACTTATAATATAAGTATTTCCAACACCTATGAGAGGAGATCCAAAAACTCTGTTTAATGTTAAGGTTGATCCAGTGTTATAGTTTATTAACTGATCTGATAAAGTTTTTGTTGTTCTTGGTTTTGGTATATCAAGATATGTTGGAGATGTTGTTTCAATTTCAAATCCTTTGACAAAAGCTTTTCCTGGTGATAGTTCATATAATGCTAAATCATCTGAAGCAACTGTGCCAGAAAATGTTAATTGACCTTGGTCGAATATGCCATTGTTACCAACTCCATCATTTAAAGATTCTTTCACAGAGACATCAAATGCTTTAACTGTATAATCTCCAGACTCCGAATACGTTCTACGAGCAAATTCTTCTGATAATAGATTGTACTCTGTAGTTTTAGTTTTACTTGTTAAAAATCCTTTTCTAATTGTACCAAGTTCTATAAAATTATTATCATTAAAATCATCAATTGCCTTAAATTGCAATGCACAAGTTATTTTAAGCCTGTCTGCTCCTGGAGCCGCATAGTTGTTAAAGCCTTTTGAATTATCCGTTAAAGTTTCATCTTCATCAGAATTAATTATTTCCTCTTGAATGCGAAGTCCTATTCTTCCTGTAGGATCATTTCTGTATTGATCTAATACTAAAGTTTCATCATCTACATTTACGAAAGTTCCTCTAAGAAAATAAATACCATTCGAAATTGAATATGCAGCAGATGTTGATGATGCATTAAGAGAAATGGCAGAAGCTATTGATTCTCCACTTGGTATAAAAGGATTATTATCTGGTCCAGAAACAATATCAATATCGGTAGAAAGTTCTTCACCATCTAAAAATAGTTTTTGACTTGAATCTGTAACTGCGGAAGAAATGTATGAAATGTAGAGAGACGTATTTCCCCTTTCAGATTCTGTAGATTTTAAAACTTTATCGACAACCGCTGTTACTCCAGAAACTAATCCAATAATTCTTTTCTTAACTAATTGATCAACGTAAAAATCAACTGGTACACCCAAATGTGTGTTATTAAGTTCTACAACATAATAGTATCTGGTATATGCAGTATTTCCAGGTATAACTTTAGCACCTTCCTTAAAGAAGTGTTGACCAAATTTTGCAATTTGATTCTGAAGTATAGACTGAAGACCAGTCAGTTCTCTTGCTTGAACAGGATATCCTGGTTTAAAAAGAATCTTATGATAATTTTTATCGGGATCAAAATCATCAAAATATGGCGAAATATTGAGATTAGTTTGTTGGGCCATAGTTAGTTAAAATTGCAATATAACTTTAATGTCTTCTTTTTGGTTGACGGATCTGGTAATTGCTGGTCTATTATCAATATAAATTATATTTCCAGAATATTTTTTAACTTCTGGATTTGATAGACCATTAGCGAAAGATTGTCCAAGATAATATGTTCTATTATTTATTGAGGTAGAAAATCCATTAAACGATGTTGTTATAGCTAAATTAATACTTCCACCAACAATCGTTAAATTGCCACCAACAGATGGAGAAGATGTAAATCTAGTCAAATCATATCCATATTTGGGAGTTGTTTGTGCTGTCCCAACAGTGTTAAATCCCGCAAGAGTTCTATCTTGCCAATATTTGAGAACTCCAGTGACTTGATCATAATTAATGACTTTTCCAACTGCAGTAACTCCAGTTCCAACAGTTTGAGATACAATTGAATCTGGAGTAAAAGTCGCTGTACTATATCCAGTTCCAGATAAACGCAATCCATATACAGCACTAGCTTTATCTAATGATAAAATTTGAGATGAACCAAAGATTAAGGGGTTTTCAATTAAACCAATTCTGGAAATTTCATTACCAACAATAAAATCTGGATTTTCAGAATCATTTTCTATTCTTGAATAAAGAAGAACATTTTTAGCTCCAAGTTCATTATAGATATCATAACCATGCCCACCAGAGGGAGGAATAATAACATCAAAAACTGGTGGAGAAATTGGTGTTGGAATTCCACCCGATATATAATCCACATTTCCAAAAGTATATCCAGAACCTTGACTTGAGATTGTTACAGACTCAACTTTTTGATCATTATTGACTACTATTGTGCATTCTGCACCAGTTCCATCTCCTTTAATCGGAACTCTTGTATAAGTTTTATTTGCAGTTCCTACTCCAACACCTCTATTTTTTATAACAACAATTTTAATTCCACCATCAACTGCATTTTGCCTTACAGAGGAATTTTCATCGGAAGTTTCCCAATTTGATGGTGTGGGTATATAATCAATCGAATCAAATTTTACTAATTCTGATGGTTTTATGGTATAAAGATATTTCCAAATATATCCATCACCACTTGTTCCCGCA
>Ga0214917_10003926_pt1 | contig 16883 bp, 12 predicted proteins | sample LL_1208_BB_MetaG_FD_177983 | JGI IMG/M metagenome (GOLD analysis project Ga0214917, IMG submission 177983) | Freshwater microbial communities from Lake Lanier, Atlanta, Georgia, United States - LL_1208_BB | ecosystem: Environmental > Aquatic > Freshwater > Lake | place: USA: Georgia | collected... | reverse complement strand
CGATCGACAACGCCGGGCGACCGTGCCGGTTGTCGGACGGCGGCGCCCCGCGGTTCCGGGTGGCGGCTCCGGGTGGCGGTTCCGGGTAGCGGCTGGGCAGTGAGCAGCCCGGGGGAGAGGGGCCTGTAAAACATGGCCCTGGCAGGCTCGGTTCCACAGCCGGTCAGCGCAGGTCGACGAGCCAGTAGGCGCTGTCGACGAATCCCTTCCAGCTCGCGTACTTCGGATTGCCGAGCTTGATCGAAAGCAGGGGGCTGCGCTTCGGCTTGACCGGCTGCCGAATGAGCTGCATCCGCGCCTCCGCGGGAGTCCGTCCTCCCTTGCTGACATTGCAGGCCACGCACGCGCAGACGATGTTCTCCCAGCTCGTGACGCCGCCACGGCTCCGGGGCATGACGTGATCGAGCGACAATTCGCTCGTCGGGAAGTGCCGACCGCAGTACTGGCAGACGTTGCCGTCGCGGGCGAACACGTTGCGGCGGTTGAAGCGGAGGCCGTTGCGCGGGCTGCGATCACAGCCGACCAGCCGGATCACGCGGGGCACCTGCAGGTCGTATCCCACCGCCCGCACCCAGTCGTGATCGGCATCGGACCCATCACCGCGGAAGGTGGCCCGCACCGCCGAAAGCTCCCGCCAGGACTCGAACGAGTAGGCCCCGTAGTGACCCTCCTCGATATGCACCACCTCGGCGAGGTGCCGGAAGAGCAGCGTGATGGCCCGCCGCACGTTGGTGATGTGCACGGCGACGAACGAACGGTTGAGCACCAGCACGCTCATCGCGAGCGCGCCGGATGGAGCCGGGCCCGGAAAAGCGGCAGCCGTCATGGCGGTCATGATCGACCCGATGCCTGTCCTGAGGTGGCGCTTTCCCGGACGTCACGCCGCTGGATGCCGTCGCCCCGGCCGCTCCACCTCGTGCGCTGCAGCCGGCGACATCCGTGCCCGGCAGAGTCTACCGCTCCGTCACTCGAGCCCGCAAACCGCCCACCTTGTCGCGTGCTCGTGCCAGGGGATCGCGGCTCCGGTCGGCGGGACGGACCCGCGCGCACGGCGCTTGCCAGCCGCGAAGCCCGCGGTCACACTCAACTGATCGCGGTCGGCCCCGTCGGCCGCGACCGGATTCGCACGCCGGCGCCGACGTGCGGAACCCCTCCTCGGAGTCCGAGATGCTGCATTACTCCTGCGACATGTGCAAACGCCCGATCGACGCGCACGACGAGATCCGGCACGTCGTCAAGATCGAGGTGTACGCGGCGCCCGACGACGCCGAGTCGTCGGGCGACGACATCGAGGATGCGGCCCTCGCAGACGCGGACCATCTCGACGACGTGCAGGATCTGCTCGAGCGACTCGATGACGGCCTCGTCACGTCGGCCCTGGATGACGACACCCGCACGCTGCGATTCGACCTCTGCCCCGACTGCCGGCGCCGCTTCCTGCGCAATCCGCTCGGCGTGAAGTCCGGCAAGAAGCTCGACTTCAGCAACAACTGATCGCGATGCGGTCCGCCACGGCCCCGCCCCGCCCGGGCACGCCCCGCCCGGGCACGCCGTGCCCGCGAGGCGGCGCCAGCGATGGGGCTGCGAGCCGCATCCGTTCGCGCCGCCGCGGTGTGGCCGGGGAGTGCCGCGTCGGAGTCAGCGGCGGCTCCCCGCTCACAGTCGCACCCGGTGCCCCGAGGCGATGCTCTCGGCGGCGCCCTGCACGATCCGCATCGCGGCGAGCGTGTCATCGAGGCCGCTCATGTGCCGCACGAGGCTGGTCACCCGGCGGTGGAACTGGAGCAGCATGTGCTCGCCGACGGGACGTTCGCTTTCGAGAGCTTCCTGGTGTCGTCCCGCCGTGTCGAACCAGACGAGGCCCGCCGGGAGGTCCGCGAACGCGATGCCGTCGGCACAGACGACCTGGAGCGCCGGCGGCGGGCGAAACCCGACGGCCTCCTCCCACCCGCGCGGCATGTAGTAGCCGCAGCTGATCTGGGCGAGCACCCCGTTGCCCGGTGGCCCCTCGGCGGTGAAGTCGAGGCTCATCATCCGGTAGTCGTCGAGGGCTGCACCGGGGGCCTCGGCGTGGCGGACCGCGACCACGCTGCTCGGCTCCGTTCCCACGACGTAGCGACACCAGTCGACGAGTTCGACGAGGTCGCGCGATTCGGTGTCCGGGTCGCGCGGCGGTGTCGACGGACTGACGGGCGAGAGGGGGATGCGGCGGTGGCAGAAGAGCATCCGCGGCGGGCCGAGCGTGGTGGCGATCAGTTCCTTGAGTCGGACGGTCGCCGGGGCGAAGCGTCGCGGCAGTTCGGCCATGAAGGCGATCCCCGCCGCCTCCACGCGGGACCGCAGCGCCTGCCCCTCACCCGCGTCGAGCGGCAGGGAGATGGCCGAGTAGACGGCCTTGCCGTGCTCGCAGGCGGCGAGGATCGGCGTGGCCCCATACCACTGGTCGGCGAGGCACAGGAGCGCGTCGATGTCGTCACGGGCCGCGAGGGCCCGGAAGCCGTCCACCGCGGCCACGCCGAGCTGGGCCGCGACGCGCTGGGCGCGATGGGCGACCTGCTCGCAGATGCCACGAATCTCGAAGCGATCGGCCAGCGCGCGCAGCGCGGGGAGATGCCGGGATTCCCACTGGGTTCCGAGCCCCACGATGCCGACGCGCAGCCTCATGCGGGTGCGTCTCCCTCGTCGGGCGACACGGCATCGGTCGCGTCGGCCTCCGCCGCGACGAGCAGGGCGTGCTCCTGCCGCAGACCCTTGTCTGCGATGTCCTTGCGGCACCACGCACCGGGCCAGCGAATCGCTCGCACCGCCGTGTATGCCTGCAGTTTGGCCCGCGCGAGCGAGGCCTCGCTCGCGGTGACCGCGAGCACGCGTCCGCCGTCGGTGACCACCGCCCCGTCACGCGACGCCGTCGCGGCATGGAACACCTCGACCCCGGGCACGGCGGCGGCCGCAGCGAGGCCGGTGATCGTCCTGCCCCGCTCGACCGGGCCCGGATAGCCCTCCGCCGCCATGATCACGGTCACGCTGGCTCCCGCACGCCAGACCGGCGGCGCCACCTCCTCGAGCCGGCGATCCGTGGCGGCATCGAGCAGTGGCAGCAGCGGCGACTCGAGCCGCACGAGCAGCGCCTCGCACTCGGGGTCGCCGAACCGCACGTTGTATTCGAGCACCTTCGGTCCCTGCGCGGTGAGCATCAGGCCGGCATAGAGCACTCCGACGAAGGGCACCTTCGCACGACGCATGGCGTGCACCGTCGGCACGAGGATCCGCGCCTCGATCTCGGCCATGAGGTCGGCATCGACGAAGGCGGCGGGGCAGTAGGCGCCCATGCCTCCGGTGTTGGGACCCGTGTCGTCGTCGTACGCCGCCTTGTGGTCCTGAAGCGGCGGCAGCGTGACGATCGTGCGGCCGTCGGTGATCGCCATCACGCTCACTTCCACGCCGTCGAGACGCTCCTCGATCAGGATCGAGCCGGCGGCCGTCGCGAACTGCGGATCGCTCCCGAGCGCGGCGAGCGCCTCGAGGGCCGCCTCGCGACCATCGCACACGAACACGCCCTTTCCGGCGGCGAGTCCATCGGCCTTCACCACCATCGGCATGTCCTCCCGCGCCTCGACGTAGTCGCGGGCCCGGGCCGCGCCGTTGAACACGCGGTACATCGCCGTCGGCACGTCTCCGCGGTGGAGGATCTGCTTGCAGAAGGACTTGCTGCCCTCCAGTCGCGCCGCCGCGGCAGTCGGCCCGAAGGCCCGCAACCCCGCGGCGCGGAAGGCGTCGACCACTCCGGCGACCAGCGGCGCCTCCGGACCGATCACGGCGAGATCGACGCGGCGGTCCCTCGCCAGGGCGACGAGCGCGGGAACGTCACCCGCCGGGACGGGAACGTTCTCGGCGATGGCGGCGGTGCCGGCGTTCCCGGGTGCCATGAGGACCTCCGCCCCGTCCCGCTTGAGCTTCCAGGCGAGCGCATGCTCTCGGGCACCCTGGCCGACAACGAGCACGCGGCGGGATTCGGTCACGTCTGCCCGTCCTCCAGGGGTTGTGGCTGCGCGGTGGCGGCTCCGGATACCCGTCCGTGCGCCCAACCGCAGAATCCGCGGTTGTCCAGAATCTCGATCGCCTCGGCAAGGTGCCACCGCCGCCGTCGGTCGCGGCGATCAACGTTGACAGCAGAGGCCATCCCGATACAGTAGAAGAGAGTTCGTGAAAAAAATCACGAACTCCGAAAAGTGGCCGGAATATCGCAAAAACAGGCCGCCGTCAGGCCTGGCGAGGAAGGTGGCTCGGCTTCCCTTTTCCCGGTAGACCGATGGCTGAAAAGAAGAAGATGTCGGTCGCGGAAATCCTCGCCGCCGCGAGGGCCGCGGATGGTAAGGGTGGCCCCTCGCCGCCAGCACCTGTCGAGCACGGCGCCGCACCGGCGGAGGACTCTCCCGCCGAAGTCCCGGCCGAGGCGGCGGCGATGGCGAACGCGGCTCCGGCCAAGGTCGCTCCGGCCAAGGCGGCTCCGGGTGGGGCTCGTCCGAGCGTCGCGGACATTCTCGCAATGGCGCGGGCGAAGAAAGAGGGCGGTGCTTCAGCGCCGGCCGCGGCCGCGGCCGCTGCGAAGCCGGCAGCCAAACCCACTGCCGAGAAGCCCGCCGCAGCGAAGGCGCCGGCCGCCAAGGCGGCGCCGGTGAAGGCCGGCCCCAAGGCGGGCGTGCAGCGTGACACGGCGAGCATCTTGGCGGCCGCCCGTGCGGGCGCGAAGCCGGGGCCCGTCGCCAAGGCCGATGCGCCGGCTCGTCCTGCTCCACGCCCCAAGGCGGCCGTCGAGAAGCCCGTCGCACCTGCACGAACGCCGCCGGCGAAGCCGGTCAAGCCGGCCGTCGCGAAGAAGGACGACGGGGAGGACCGCCGGGGCTTCCTCGAGATCGCCCTCGGCTCGTTCATGGCGCTGGGCTTCACGGCGCTCTCGGTGACGGGCGGCCTGTTCACGCTCGGTCTCGCGAGGTTCATGTTTCCGAACGTCCTCGCCGAGCCGCCGAGCAAGTTCAAGGTCGGATCAAAGGACGGGTTTCCCTCCGGAAAGGTCGAGACGAAGTTCGTCGCCCAGTACGGCGTGTGGGTGGTGAACGGTGACTTCCAGGGGGAGCAGCAGATCTACGCGCTCAAGACCGTCTGCACGCACCTGGGGTGCACGCCCAGCTGGCTCGAGGCCGAGCAGAAGTTCAAATGCCCGTGCCACGGCAGCGGCTTCTACAAGGACGGCATCAACTTCGAAGGGCCGGCACCGCGGCCTCTCGAGCGGTACGCGATCCGCATCGCGGACGACGGACAGCTCGAGGTGGACAAGAGCCGGACCTTCCACGAGGAGCTCGGCCAGTGGGCCGACCCGGGGTCCTTCGTGATCGCCTGACGGGGGCATTCGTCGCACACGTTCGAGAAGGGGGTCGGGCAGGTCATGGCCATCGGCGAGACGATTCGCAACTCACAGATCTGGAAGAGCATCTTCCGCCATCCGATGCCGCTCGACCGGCGGAATCGGATCGTGGTGATGCTCACCAACTTCTTCCTGCACCTGCACCCCGTGTCGATCAAGAAGCAGGGCATCGCCCTGTCGTTCACCTGGTGCATGGGCGGGGTGACCTTCTTCCTGTTCCTGGTCGAGACGGTCACCGGCGTCCTGCTGATGTTCTATTACCGGCCCACGCTCGAGTGGGCCTACAACGACATCCTCGCGCTGCGGGACGTGACCAGCCTCGGCATATTGCGCGAGCTCCATCGCTGGGGCGCCCATGCGATGGTGATCACGACATGGCTGCACATGTACCGGGTCTTCCTGACCGGCAGTTACAAGCCACCCCGCGAGTTCAACTGGGTCGTGGGGGTGATCCTGCTGCTGCTGACCCTGCTCCTTTCCTTCACCGGCTATCTGCTCCCGTGGGACCAGCTCGCGATCTGGGCCATCACCGTCGGCTCGAACATGGCTCGGGCGACGCCCTTCCTCGGCTACGAGGGCCCGGGACAGCAGTTCCTCACGATCGGCGGGATCGACATGATCACCGACGGCTCCGATGCCCGCTTCGGCCTGCTCGGGGCCCGGTTCGTCGGTGAGGAGACGCTCAACCGCTTCTACGTGCTGCACTGCATCGCCATCCCGCTGGCGGTGGGGCTGCTGCTCGCGATCCATTTCTGGCGCGTCCGCAAGGACGGTGGCATTTCGGGTCCGCTCTGAGTCCGTCGGGAGGCACGCCGGCCGGTCCGTTCCACGCGTCGTCATCCACCAGGCTGCTCGATCATGCACTCCTCTCCGTTCTTCCTCCGCGACGTCGCCGGCTTCCTCGGCGGCTACTACGCGTTCATCGCGGCCATGAACGGGATCTGCGCGCTCGTGCTTTGGAGGCGACGCAACCAGCCCGGTTGGGCGGTCGTGTGGGCGGTCGTGGCAGGCGTCATGATGGTGCTCGCCAGCCTCGCCCTGTCGGCTTCGCCGCGATTCGTCCCCTCGCTGCCGTCCGGCGTGCGGGGACTCGTCAACGCGCTCTCCGGACCGGTTCTGTACACGGTCGGAACGCTCGCGCTCTTCACGCTGCTCTTCGTGTTCAGGCGGTTCTTCGTGCAGCCGATGGTGGCCTGGACGATCTTCAATCTGGCCCTCGTGGTCATGGGCCTGTCGATGGCCGACGCGAACTTTGCGGCGATCGTCATGAAGCCCGACAACGTGCCGATCGTCGGTCTCGTCTTCCTGCTCGCATTCTTCACGTGGGTCGCCACGAAACAGGCCGTCGTGAACGACGACCGCATCGCGCGGGGCGAGCCGCCGATGGAAAAGCTCGACGACGAGAAGGTGCTCGTGTGGCCCGACCTCGTCTACACGGAGCTCATCTGCATGGTCGCCGTGTCGGCGCTCCTCCTCCTGTGGGCCATCGTCCTGCCGGCCCCGCTCGAGGAGCCGGCCTCGAGCGTGAAGACGCCGAATCCCTCCAAGGCCCCGTGGTACTTCCTCGGGCTGCAGGAGATGCTCGTCTATTTCGACCCGTGGTATGCGGGCGTCGTGCTGCCGAGCCTCGTCATCTTCGGGCTCATGGCGATGCCCTACCTCGACTTCAACAAGCGGGGCAACGGCTACTATTCGATCGCGGAGCGGAAGTTCGCCTACCTCACGTTCCAGTTCGGCTTTCTCGTGCTGTGGATCACGCTCATCATCCTCGGCACGTTCCTCCGCGGCCCCAACTGGAATTTTTACGGCCCGTTCGAATATTGGACTCCGTACAAGGTCGAGGTGCTCAACAACGTCGACCTCAATCAGATGTTCTGGGTCAACCTGCTCGACCAGCCCCTGCCGCGGGCGCCGAGCGGAGCCAGCGGCCTGACGCAGTTCCTGACGGTGCTCAAGCGCGAGGCCCCCGGCCTCATCCTGCTCGGCGCCTACCTGGTCGTGCTGCCGCCGCTGCTCGCCGTCACCGTGTTCCGCGGGTACTTCGCGAAAATGGGATTCGTGCGGTACATGGTCATGGCCAACCTCATGCTGCTGATGCTCTCGCTGCCCCTGAAGATGATCCTGCGGTGGACGCTCAATCTGAAGTACATCGTGAGCATCCCGGAACTGTCGTTGAATTTCTGATCGGAAGCGTGTCGATGGCCGACGATCGTCGTAACGCGTGCAGGTGTGGCCGACCGGCTCCACGGGGGCGGCTCGCGGTTTCCGGATCCTGGGATCGAGGGTGAAGTCACATGCCCGCAACGGAACAAACCTGGCGCAACCTCAGGATTCTCCACGTCGTCTTCGCCATCGGAGCGATCGCGCTCCTGCTGGCGACGGTGTGGATGCTCGCCGCCGACCATGACCGCCCGTGGAAGCGCTACGCGAGAGGGTTTCGCAACGTCGAGACATGGGCCGCGACCGCGCGGGTCGCGGAGCAGGAATCCGAGGCCTACGACACGCGGCGTCGGGAACTCGAGAACGCCCTCGCCGATGCCCGTCGCGCGGACATCGATCCCGATCTCGCCCGCGGTTTCATCGACGAGGTCCGCACCGTTCCGGAAGACGTCGAGGCGGCCGATCGCGCGGCCGTCGACGTGGACGTGCTGGTCAAGCAGAGCGACCCCGGCGAGCGGCTGAGGGTGCGCGGGGACCTGCTCGCCCGGTTCCGGGACATCGTCGCGCGGACGAAGTTTCGCGAGGACCAGTTCGCCGGCGCCCTCAAGCTCCGGAAGGCCGACCTCGACAAGGCCCGGGCGGACTACGAGCTCGCGGTCGCGGACGAGCTGCCCGCCGAGCGTCAGACGGCACTGCTGGCCATCGCCGACGCGCGTCGCGGCGAGGTCGCGGAGGCGGTGCAGCGGTTCCAGGCCGCCAACACCCATCGGCTGACGCTCGACGGGTTCATGAAGCGAATCATGGCGGCCGAGGACGGGGCGTCCAAGGCGCTCGCGGACCATCGGGGCCAGCTGGCCCAGCTCGAGAAGGCGGTCGCAGACCGTCGGGCCAACGTCGGCAAGAAGCTGCTCGAGCTGCCGGTGCTCGACGCGTTCAACGGACCGCTGCGGGTCGACCAGATCTGGCTCCCCGACCTGACGCTCAACAACAATTTCCGCAACGTGGCGCGTTTTGACCGCTGCACGACGTGCCACCGCGGCATGGACAAGACGCTCCCGGGGTCGAGCATCGACCCGGCGTACCCCGACCAGTCCGAGGTGCGTGTCACGCTCGCGACGCCGGCCTCACCGCCGGAACGGGCCACCGTCGACGGCGACGGCAACACGCAGCTCGAGACGCTCTACGGCATGCAGCTGGCGCCGCGGGGTCTCTTCAATGCCGAGGATCCGACGATCAGCGTGGTGGTGCCCAAATCCCCGGCGGCCGTGGCGGGTCTGATGGCCGGAGACGTCATCGAGCGGGTGAGCGGAGGTCGAACGCTCGCGCGGAATGCCGCCGTCGCGTCGCTCGTCGAATCTCCCGTGTGGGGAACGCCGCTCGAGATCGTGGTCCGACGGGGCGTGCCCCAGCCGTACTCGACGCACCCCCGCCTCGACCTCTTCGTGGGCGACTCGAGCCCGCATCCCATGAAGAATTTCGGCTGCACGATCTGCCACCAGGGGCAGGGGAGCGCGACGTCGTTCAAGTGGGCGTCGCACGCGCCGAATACTCCGAAGCAGGGCCACGCGTGGCATGACGACCACGGCTGGTTCAACAACCACCACTGGATCCTGCCGATGCTGCCGGAGCGGTTCGAGCAGTCCAGCTGCCTGAAATGCCATCACCAGGTCGTGGACCTCGAGCCGAGCGAGAAGTTCCTCGAGCCGCCAGCGCCCAAGCTCGTCGAGGGCTACCACCTGATCCGACAGTACGGCTGCTACGGATGCCACGAGATCAACGGGTGGGCGGGACCCGACAAGCGGATCGGCCCCGACATGCGGCTGGTCCCGAACTACCACGAGGTCGCCGCCGCGATCACGGCCGATCCAGCCCTGCCCGAACTCGGTGAAACGGCAGTCAAGTGGGCACGTGAGCTGCGCACGAGCCCGGATGGCCGGCAGGCACGGGACCGGCTGCGTGATCTCATCGAGCGCGATGCCGCTGCGGGGGCCGACGCCAAACTCTCCGAGCGATCGCACCAGCTGGTGTCGCTGCTCAAGGATCCGGAGACGCCGGGAACGCTGCCCAAGGTCGGCCCGTCGCTGCGTCACATCGCGAGCAAGGTCGGATTCGAATGGGCGTATTCCTGGCTGAGGAATCCGCAGGACTTCCGCCCCACCACCAAGATGCCCCGCTTCTTCGGGCTCTGGGAACACCTCGAGGGCAAGGGTCTCGAGGAGTCGAAGCGGTACGAGCCCATCGAGATCCGCTCGATGATCAGCTACCTTTCGGCGTCGAGCCAGCCCTTCGAGTACGTCGCGCCGTACGAGGGTGTGACCGCGAAGCCCGACGTCGAGCGGGGCCGCAAGGTGGTGCAGCTGCGTGGGTGCCTCGCGTGCCATCAGCATGCCGACTTCCCCGAGGCGACGAGCACGCACGGTCCCAACCTCTCGAGGATCGGCGCGAAGGCCGCATCGCATCCGCGGGGTCGCGAATGGCTCTACAGCTGGCTGCGCGAGCCGAGCCGGTACCACTCCAAGACGATCATGCCCAACGTGCTCCTCGAGAAGGTCGAGCACGCCGACGGCACGGTGAGTGATCCGGCCGCCGATGCGACGGCCTACCTGATGCAGTCCACCGAGGGCTGGAAGCCGAGCGACATCCCATCGGCAACGACACTGTCCGCGGACGAGCGTGCCGCGCTCGACGAAATGGCGCTGATGTATCTCAAGGAGCGGTTTCCTTCGGTGAAGGCCGCGGCCATCCTGGCCGACGGGCTCGGGGAGCGGGAGGCCTCGATCAAGGGTGACGAGCGGATGCTCGCGGGACTCGCCGAGGATCGCGACGCCGTGCTCCTGCGATACGTGGGGAAGAAGACGATCGGCAAGCTCGCCTGCTACTCATGCCACGACATCCCCGGCTTCGAGGACGCGAAGCCCGCCGGAGCGGCGCTTGCGGACTGGGGGCGCAAGGACCCTTCGCGCATCGCGTTCGAGCAGGCCAGTCACTTCGTCATGCACCAATTCGCCGCGAAGCATCACGGCGGTGGGCACGGCGGCGAGATGCATGGGCCCGACGCACCCCACCCGGATCACGAGGCGGCCGCCACCGGTCGGGCTCCGCAGGCTGCCGGCATGAAGGCCGTGCCCGCCACGGCCGCCGCGCATCGCACCGCTGCTCCGGGCGGAGCGGCGGATGATCCTTTCGCGGCCGACCTGGCCTACCTCGCTCCACGGGATGAGGCGCACGTCGACATCGAGGCGCTCGGTCCTGACACGGGCTATTTCGTGGAAAAGCTCGTCGGGCACGAGCGGGAAGGGTTCCTCTGGCAGAAGCTGCGGGCGCCGCGGAGCTACGACTACAAGAAGGTGGAGAACAAAAGCTACAACGAGCGGTACCGCATGCCGCAGTTCCCGTTCGATGACACGCAGCGGGAGGCGGTGATGACCTTCGTGCTCGGTCTGGTGGCCGAGCCGCCGGCACCGCAGTACGTGCACCATCCGGAGCCGCGGGAACAGGCGCGGCTCAAGGGGCTCGTCGTCGCCGAACAGTACAACTGCGGCGGCTGCCACACGCTGGAAATGGATCGGTGGCAGGTGCGTCATGCGCCCGGCGGGCTCGGGGACGCCGCGGAAACCGCCGACTATCCGTTCCTCGCGGCCCACTTCAGCCCGCAGCAGATCGAAGCCTCCCTGAAGGTGGATCGACAGGGGCTGCGCACGGCGTCGCTCTACGGGATGCCCGTGCTCGACCCCGAGACCGGTCGTCCGCAGCTGGTCGATCAGGACGGGGTGCCGATCACACCGGAGGACGCCGCCGCGGATCCGGAGATCGTGCCGCAGCGACCCTTCATGCTCTGGCACGACGCGCTCGTCGATGGAGACGCACGGCAGGTCGGCGGGCAAAACCTGCTCGTCCCCGAAGGTGCGATCGCCGCCGGTCGGCGGTATCCGGCGAAGGGTGGCGACCTCGCGCGGCTGCTTTTCCCGGTGGTGATCGCGGACGAGAAGGTGGTCAATCCGAACGTGAAGCCCGACGATGCATGGGGCTGGCTGCCGCCGCCCCTCGTCGGCGAGGGTCGGAAGGTTCAATCGGCCTGGCTGCATACCTTCCTGCTGAATCCCCACCCGATCCGCCCGCCAGCCGTGCTGCGCATGCCGAAGTTCAACTGGAGCAGCGCCGAGGCGGGCGACATGGTCAATTACTTCGCGGCGGTGGACGGAGCGGAGTACCCCTACGTCTACGATCCCCGCCTTGACGAATCCGACGTGTCGGCGAAGGAGCAGGTGCACCCCGGCCATCTCGAGGGGGCGCTGCGCATCGTCACCAACACCAACTACTGCGTGAAGTGCCATCTCGTCGGCGACTACACGCCACCGGGCAACGTCAAGGCACTCGCGCCGCAGCTCGAGCGGGTGCATCAGCGCCTCCGGCCGGGATACGTCCACGACTGGATCGCCAACCCGAAGCGATTCCTGCCGTATACGGGCATGCCCGTGAACATCCCGTTCGACAAGCCGGTCAGCCAGGATCTCTACGCTGGCACCAGCGAGCAGCAGGTCGGCGCCCTGACGGATCTGCTCATGCACTTCGATCTGTTCGCCAAGAGAAGTCTCTCGCTCGAGGCCTTTCTCAAGCAGGGGCCTCCGGCGGAGCAGCCCGCGGACGGTCAAAAGCCGGCGCAGACGCGGTCTGGGGCCGGTCCGGCCGTGCCGTCGGCCTCGGTGGCCCCCGCGCTCACGGAGACGACGTCCATCGGGAACGGGTCGCGAGCCGTCGCCGCCGATGCCGGCGGTGACTAGGATCCTTTGGAGCAGAGATCGCGCGATCCACGACTCGATTTCGGGCTTCGCCGATCGTTCACCCCTCTCCGGAGTTTTTTCATGTTCCGCATGCCAGCCACTCGAATCGCCCCCGATCGACCCCTGCGGGCCCGGGCCGTTCGCCACCTCGGCGCGTGCTCCGCGGCACTCGCGGCTGGCATGCTCGCCGCCCCGGCGTTCGCCGAGTGGGGCTCGATCAAGGGGCGCTTCGTATTCGGCGGAGACGCTCCGGCGGCGGGTGCACTCACGATCGACAAGGATGTGGAGGTGTGCGGCAAGCACAAGCTGGTCGCCGAAGAGTTCGTCGTTGGGCCCGACAAGTCCATCGCCAACGTGGTGGTGTACGTGCGAGACAAGGACGTGAAGCTCAATCCGGAGGCGGCGGCGGCCGGCAGGGCGGAGCTCGACAACAAGGGCTGCCGCTTCGAGCCGCATGTCGTCTTCGTCCAGACGGGGCAGGAACTGGTGGTGAAGAACTCCGACACCGTCGGCCACAACAGCAACATCGCCACCGTGAAAAACGCCCCCAGCAACAACCTGATTCCCGCCGGAGGTGAGGCGACGGTGAAGTTCGCCAGCGAGGAGGCGATCCCCGCGCAGGTGACGTGCAACATCCATCCATGGATGAAGGCATGGCTGCTCGTGCGCCCCAACCCCTACGCCGCGGTGTCGAAGCCGGACGGGACGTTCGAGATTCCGGGCGTTCCCGTCGGCGAGGTGGAACTGCAGTTCTGGCACGAGAAGGCCGGATACCTCGGTGAGATGAAGGTCGGTGGCAAGACGGAGAAGCCGTCCCGAGGTCGCATGAAGGTGAAGGTGCCGGCCGGAGGCCTCGACCTGGGCGAGATCACGCTCGCTCCCGGAGTGTTCAAGTGAGCGGCACGGCCACGAGGGTGAGAATGAACGCGGCGTCCATGCTGGCGATGAGCGTCGGTGTGCTCGCGCTGTCGGGATGCGGGCAGGCCCGGACCCGGGCACCGAGGGCGGATTCCGGTGCTGCAGAACGACTGCGTGCGACCCTCGTCAGCGCGTCCCCGACCGCCTCCTCAGCGGGGGCCGAGGCGGTCGTGACCGGGACCGGCTGGGGCACGTTGACGGGACGCTTCGTGTACGCCGGGACGCCCGGTGATGCGCAGGCGTTGGTCGTCGACAAGGATCTCGAGGTCTGCGGCAAAGGTGGCATGAAACTGCTCGACCGCGCCCTTCTGGTCGACCCATCATCGAAGGGTGTGGCCAACGTCGTGGTGTTCGCGAGAAAGACCGCCCGGGTCAAGAACCCCGTACCCGATGTGCCACTGGTCTTCGATCAGAAGAACTGTGAATTCCTCACCCCGGTCTTCGCCGCGCGGGTCGGACAGCCCATCGACGTGCGAAACAGTGACCCGATCGGTCACAACACCAACATCGCCGGCAGCAGTTTCAACCAGCTGATCCCGGCGGCCGGCAGCACGATCTACAAGGCCACCGCCGAAACGGGTGTGCCGACGATGGTGACATGCAACATCCATCCGTGGATGAAGGCGTACGCCGTGTTCCGCAAGGACGGGTACGTGGCGGTCACGGCGGCCGACGGCACGTTCACGATCCCCGACCTCCCTGCCGGCGAGCCGATCGAGTTTCAGGTCTGGCACGAGCGGTCAGGCGGGCTGGGGCTCTCCCGGCCCGATCTCAAGTGGTCGGGGAAGGGCCGGTTCACCGTCACACTCGAGGACGGCCAGACCCGTGATCTCGGGACGCTCGAGGTCCCGGCCGGGGCGCTCGGTTCATGAGTGCGGCAATGCACACGTCGACAGCCGTGAAGAGCATGCGATCGTCCGTTTTCTGCGTCCCATCGCGTCGTGAGTCATCGGTAACCATGACGAACCAACCCACGTTCTCTCCCTCGGTCCGGACCTCCTGGCCTCTCGTCGCCATCGGTGCGATCCTGTTCGCATCGACGGGCTGTGGCCGCACGGAACCGGCGTCCTTCCGCCTCAACATGGTGGCCGCCACGAAGACCACCGCGCCGCTCTCCGGCCTCAAAGAGCCGTGGGCCGGCTGGTCGGAAGACCGCCAACGACAGGTGGCCACAATCCTCGAGGCGATGTTCGGCACACCCGACAAGCCCGAGGTGGTTCCCGAGACCGGCCTCGATCAGGGGAAACTGAGGCTCGCCGCCGGACCCGTGCACAGCGACATCGTGGGGCGGAAAAACGGTCTCTACCGCGAGCACTGCGTGCACTGTCACGGGATCACCGGCGACGGCATGGGGCCGACCGCCGCATTTCTCAACCCCTATCCGCGGGACTACCGCCCCGGGAAGTTCAAGTTCAAGAGCACCTGGCGGGATGCGAAGCCGACCCACGCGGATCTGGTGAAGGTGCTCAACGACGGCATCGCCGGATCCTCGATGCCTTCCTTCGCCCTGCTCAGCCCTCCTCAGGTCGACGCCCTCGCGGAGTACGTCAAGTACCTCAGTATCCGCGGTGAAACGGAACTCGCCCTGTTCAACTACGTCGAGCAGGAATTGGAGGCGGATGCCAAGCTGTCCGAGGATCGCGGTTTCCTCATCGACGAGATCCTCGTGCCGGTGGTGGAGAAGTGGGCCGCCGCCGGGGAGGAGGACGCCCTGATCCCGATCGCCGATCTGCCCGCGGGCGTCGACTTCGCGCTCGGCCCGACGGCTCCCGGCAACCGCGAGTCGATCGAACTCGGCCGGAAGTTGTTCCACGGCACGGGCGGGTGCGTGAAGTGCCACGGCGTCACCGCGCTCGGCGATGGTCAGGCGAACGATTACGACGATTGGAACAAGGCCATCGTCGAGACGGGCAAGGAGATCGCCGGCAGTCTCACCCAGACGAAAGAGGCATCGACCGGCCAGATGTCCGCCGAGGACCGGGCCGCGCACCGGGCCAAGCTCGAGTGGCTCTCCGCGATGGAGCGGGTTCTCGATGGTGACGCCCTGACGCCCCGCCCGATCCCGCCGCGCAACCTCCGGCTGGGCATCTACCGTGGGGGCCGGAGGCCGCTCGATATCTACCGCCGGCTCTACACGGGCATCAACGGGGCGCCGATGCCGGGCGTCGGTCCTTCAGGTCCCGGCGGCAAGGGCACCGTGCCGTCGGAGGACATCTGGCACATGGTGAACTACGTCCTGTCGTTGCCGTACGACTTCGATGGTGAGCTCGGCGTCGATCGTCCCATGGTGGCGAAGGATCGATTTTGAGCCGGATTTTGCACAGGATTTTGAATTGGGTGACCGAGAAGGGCGGGAGGAGGCTTCCATGAATCGGCGGATCTGGGGCATGGCGTGGGCGATCCTCTTCCTTGCCGTGCCGGTGCTCGGCGTCGCCACGTTCGCCATCGCCCCCGCGATCAATGTGTGGCTGCCGAAGGACGTGTCGATCCACGGCCGCGACATCGACTCGCTCTTCTACTTCATCCTCGCGCTGACCGGTGTCGTGTTCATCGCGACGGAGATGGTGCTCTTCTGGTTTCTCTGGAAGTATGACGCCGCGGCGGGCGAGCGGCGGGCGACGTACATCCATGGAAGCCACACGCTCGAGGTGGTCTGGACGATCATTCCCGCGGCCACGCTCCTCTTTCTCGCGATCTACCAGATGAACGCCTGGGCGGACGTCAAGATGCGGCGGCCCGACATGCCGCCGACGGTCGAGGTCGTCGCGAGACAGTTCGAGTGGCGGCTGCGGTATCCGGGCCGCGACGGCGTGCTCGGCACGCAGGACGATCTCCACCTCGTCAATGACCTGCAGCTGCCCGTCGACGAGGACATCCTCGTGCAGCTCAAGAGCATGGACGTCCTCCACAGCTTCTTCCTGCCCAACCTGCGGATCAAGCAGGATGCGGTCCCGGGCATGAGGATCCCGGTGTGGTTCAAGTCGACCGAGACCGGCTCCTACGACATCGTCTGTGCCGAACTGTGCGGCTGGGGCCACTACAAGATGAAGGGCCGCATCACGTTCGTGCCGCGGTCCGAGTTCGATCGGTGGCTCGAGCGCAAGTACGCCGAGCAGGAGGCGACTCGTCCGGCCGGGGACGCCTCCGGAAACCTCGCCGCCCGGTGACATCGACCCCCACGCACACGCCACGATCCCGATTCACTCTCCGGTCACACACCCCGGAAGCCTGAGGAGACCAAACATGAGCCTCGCCCCATCGCCGCTCGCCACCGAGCACGCCAGCACGGCGCCGCAGGAAGCGCACGGCCTCACGCTGTCGCAGTTCCTCTCGACCTACGTCTTCTCGAAGGACCACAAGGTCATCGGGATCCAGTTTCTCTTCTCGACGCTGGTGTGGTTCCTCGTCGGGGGCCTCCTGGCTCTCGCGGTGCGGTGGCAGGTCGCGTGGCCGTGGTCGGACGTGCCCGTGCTCGGGAAATTGTTCGCCCAGGAGGGCGGCCAGATGAGCCCGGAGTTCTACACGATGCTCTTCACGATGCACGCGACCGTGATGATCTTCCTCGTGATCATTCCGATCCTCGCCGGCGCGTTCGGCAACTT
>Ga0214917_10003925_pt1 | contig 16889 bp, 14 predicted proteins | sample LL_1208_BB_MetaG_FD_177983 | JGI IMG/M metagenome (GOLD analysis project Ga0214917, IMG submission 177983) | Freshwater microbial communities from Lake Lanier, Atlanta, Georgia, United States - LL_1208_BB | ecosystem: Environmental > Aquatic > Freshwater > Lake | place: USA: Georgia | collected... | reverse complement strand
ATATAATTCAGCATTATGCAAATCAGCGTTTAATTTATCTATTTCCATGTCTATATTTTTAATCTTTTCAGTAATTAAGTTTTTACTTGTTAGAGCTTGTTGCATAAAGATTATCTCTTTATCGTAGTATTCTTGATTTGTTAAATCAAGTTCTAACCAACATACCTGTGGATATTTTTCACATATTATTTTAGCTTCATTTTTAAGTTTAACCAATCTATCAATTTCCATAGTATTAACTACATATGTTTCAATTAATTTTAGTTCTTCACGAGTAGTTATTAATTTTTGTATGGTGTGTTGTGTTTCTATTATATCAATATTGTTTGATTCTACTTGTATACAAGGTTCAACAACATCCTTTAATCCTAAGATATCTTTCATTGCTTGTAAATATTCTATATTATCAGGCAAGTTGGTATCATAGGTATATACACTTAATTCCTTTTGTAGTAACTCTAAATTACCAACAGGATAACTATCAAGTAATAATAGTAATTCTTCTTGTTTGTATTTAAGAGCTTCTAGAGTTTCATCAGTAGATATATTATTATTCATCATGACTTTACAATACTCTGATCCATATATAGGTTTCACAATTTGACTAAGGTCTAGTTCTAATTGTGATATAGTACGTTTAGGTTTAGCTATTCGCTTACATATTGGTAATTTATCAAGTAAACTTTTAGTACTTTTAATACTCTGTAGTAAAGCGTTCAATTCACCTACTGACAATTCATTTATTAATGAATCCGTAGAATCAACATCTACTATCTCTAATACTTCAACTAGTAAATCATTAATAGATGTATAATATCTTAGTTTTGATTTAATCTCAGGAATTTCGTATTCTCCATTATATTCAATATATTCTACTGGCTTTGAATGCGCTGATAAAGAACCAACCTTAAATAAAGCTGTTTTATATTTTTCATCAGCTGAATTTCTTTGTTCTTCCAAACGCTTACGGTCACTAAATAATTGTGATACATAAGCTCGGTATTCATGTATTTTGCTAGTATCAAAAGTATGTAGTTTAGCTAATTCAGCTAATATTTTTTTAGTAGATTTTATAGCTTCATCATTAGCAATCACTTTATCTGATATAGGCGTAATACCCAATATACGTCTAAAGTATTCGGTTTGTTGTTTGTTAGGCATATCAAGTATAGATTGTCTTGATTGTAAAGCTACTGGTATGCTTAAAAAGTCAGATTTAGAGCCAAGTAATAACATTAGCTTTTCACGTACTATACGCTTATCTCCTTCTTGTAACACACATCCATTTAAATACACACTTAATCGGTCATGTCTTTGATTTTTACTGGATATATGATAATGTATAATGTATTCATCAGATCCAATAGTAATACTACATATTATGTATCCATCACTATTAACACAATTATTTATTAGTAGTTTACGTTGTGTTGCGATACCATCATTGCTATTATAGAATAATGCAGCACACAATATACTAATCACTGATGACTTACCTATAGCATTAGGTCCAGATATACATCCTATACCTTTAAGATCAGCAAAATTAATCCAAGATTCACCAGCATATTTAAAGATATTAGACCATTTGACATAATTAATAGTCCATATACATCGGCTAATATCATTAGCATTATAACTTTTATCTAGCTCTATCAAATCATGACTACTGTCTAGACATGATAGATAATCAACAACTTCATTAGTTGATATTAGTGGTTGCACAGTTTCAATACTATCAGTATATTGTGATTCATCAACCGGTATTATAGTTGTTATTATTCCATATTTGGATTCTACTAACTTTATAGTATTAGAATTATATGTATAATATTTAACTATTGTTGATCTGGGTTTAATAACTTTGATATCGCTAACATAAGGTATAATCTCATCATTTTCTATTCTTACCATATCACCATATTTATCATTGTTGATATAAATTGTAATATCACAGTCATAAGCAGACCACCATAATCTATTAGCATATATACTAGTATTGATATCAATACTAGTATTAGCATTATCATTCCATTCAATAGGTTTGAAATCTAAACATTGATTATCAATAGTCCACACTATACATCCGTGGTATAAATTCTCACCACGATTCTTTTGTATAAATGATCCACTATATGCTATATGGTTTCTAATACCATAAGTAACTGGTTCATGCAAGTCACCACATAATACAACATGATAATCGTCAAAGTCTTTATAACTTAATCTATGTTTACTACTAATTGTTTCATGTACTATAGCTATATTTAGCATACCATTAGTAGGTTTAGGTATTTCATTAGTGATAATTGAATAGTATACAAATGCACAATTATAAATCGTTATCATATCACTAGTTAACATTAAATGTATACATGGATGATTATCTAAAACATTAGATATCAAATCTATACCATTATGAACATCATGATTACCAGGTACTAATATACACTCAATATTTAGCTTGACTACATCACTCATCATATCTCTGAATACTTTTAAATCTTCAGCCCATACTTTAACCTTATCCTCAAATATATCACCAGCTATAACTAATATAATGTTATAATTTGCATTACATTGCATACCTTTAATTAGTTCTAGCAATTCTTGCCATGCATAACGTATACGTGTGTGGTTATTACGATGTATATGTATATCAGCGATATGAATGATTTTAACAATGTTGGAACTCATTATGATATTTTATAATTTCTTTATTCATATTTTTATGATTTCAATACATTTCTATATTGTTCTATTTGAATTAATCTATTGTATAATGTATAGATATCAAATATGTCAGTTATTAAGCGTGATCTTAGCATTCAAGAACTATCATTAGATAAAATAACCAAAAGAATCCGCATATTAGATATTCATGATATCAATGTATTAGCTCTTGTAATGGGTGTTGCTGAAAATATTACTAGTAATATTAAAACTGTTGAGATAGATGAAATAATAGCTTATCTCTCACTACATATTGAGAAAAATAAAGCTAGCTATCGCGAACTGGCTAATAATATTATATTTAATCTACTTAACAGAGAAATACCTGGATTTGGTACACTATCTAATATTATACAAATAAATCATGTTACAAGAAAAATAGATGAAATCAAACAAAGATCTTACAAATACATTAATATGATACTACAGGTTAGTCAAGATAAAATAAATGGTATGCGTGTTATTAATAGAAATAATGAAATAGTTGATGTTTCACTTGATGAAATTGTTAAAAAAATACGATATCATGCAACACATCCTACACGATTAAATGTTGATATTACCAAAGTAGTTGTATATACGATTGAGAATATGAAAGATAATATTAAAACTAGTGAAATTGATGATGTCGCATCATCAACCGCATACAGCTACTCAACTTTTAATACTGATTATTCACAACTATCTACTAGAATAGCATTAGACAATATTTATAAAAGCACTCCATCTACATTTTCTGAGTTTATCAAACATCTTAATGGCAACCAAGATAAAGCCAAACATATAATAAGGTCTGATATTGAGAAATATGTAATGAAACACCATTTAGTTATAGATCATGCTTGTGAAATTATGCAACATCATGATTTACGATTGGACTACTTTGGTATATCTACACTTAAAAGAGCTTACTTTTTACTTAACTTAGATAACACTATCGCAGAAAGACCACAATATGTACATATGCGAGGAGCCATAGAACTATACTATGATCTTAATGATGATACTAGTATTAATCATGTTATTGAGTGTTATTATAAATTAGCTAGTTCTCATTTATCTAATGCCAGTCCTACACAATTCAATGCATGCGTTAATGTAAATCAACTTAGTAGTTGTATGTTACTAACTATTGACAGTGATTCTATACCTGGTATATATAAAACATTACGTGATACTAGTATATTAGGTGCTGCTACTGCAGGTTTAGGTGTTGCATTTAGTAATATTAGAGCTCGTGGTAGTATTATATCTACAACTCGAAGGGCTAGTGATGGATTAGAACCATTTATTAGAATATTTGATGCAAACTCCACAGTAATTACACAAGGTAATAAGCGTAAATCAAGTATGGCTATATATTTAGAACCTTGGCATGCTGACTTTATGGATATACTACATTTGAAAGAACCATCTCATCCTAATGGTGTACAGCATGTATTTTTGGCTAACTGGTTGTGTAATTTATTAGAACAAAGGGTTAAAGATAATGCAAATTGGAGTATGTTCTGTCCTAAAGAATGTCCATTGCTATTTGATAGTTATGGTGTCGATTTTGAAAAAGCATATATTAATTACGAGTCTGCTGGATTAGCACGTAAGGTAGTATCAGCTAAAGATATATATCTGCTAATAGCAAGTATTATGTATGAATCCGGACAGCCTTATAATTGTAATAAGGATGCTTGTAATTTTAAGTCCAATCTTAAAAATGTACATATTCTGCATAGTTCAAACTTATGTGCTGAAGTATTAATACCTTCTATTTGCGGTACTGATACTACACCTGGAGAAATTGGTGTGTGTACACTATCAAGTATTAATATGGTACAACACATACATAAATCTGTAGAGTGGTTGAATGGTGTACCACAACATAGTACTGATACTAATTGGTGGTATCAATATATTAATTGGATATTACTAGAAGAAACAGCAAGACAAGCAACTCGTAATCTTAATCAAGCTATTGATCGTCAAATGTATGTACTACCTGAATGTGAACGGTCTAGTTTAAGACATAGACCTATAGGTATTGGTATACAAGGACTAGCCAATATGCTTCAAGAACTAGGTATTGCTTATGAAAGTGAAGATTCAGCTAAAATTGGAGCTGCAATTACAGAACATATTGCTTATTATGCTATTATGGAAAGTATGGAACTAGCAAAGATTCATGGCGCTTATGAAACATTTATTGGTTCACCTGCATCACAAAAGCTCTTGCAACCACATCTATGGGATCTCTATTATGACCAAACTCCTATAACATATGATAATAATACATCACGTAAACATGTTATACAACAGTACCGTTATAAAGATTGGGATGAATTGGCTGAAAGAGTTTCAAAAACAGGTATTAGAAATAGTTTATTGCTTGCTTATATGCCAACAGCAAGTACTAGCCAAATACTTGGAAATTATCAAAGTTTCGAACCAGCTAATAAAAATATATTCTCTAGACATACTCTAGCTGGTAACTTTGTGCTAATGAATAAAGTACTTATTAAAGCTATTCAGAGTCTAGATATGTGGAATGAAGATATGCAAAATCAGCTTATAAGTCATGGTGGATCTGTACAAGAATTAAATCTTACTCCTGAAATCAAATCTGTATTTAAAACTGTATGGGAAATGAGCCAAAAAAGATTACTAGAAATGTCAGCATTGCGTGGTCAATTTATCTGTCAAACACAAAGTCTTAATGTATATATTAAAGATCCTTCTATTGCTAAATTCACTAGCTTAATATCTTATGGTATGAGATTAGGGCTTAAAACAATATCATATTATACACACACAACTGAAGCATCTGAAGCAGCTCGTATTATAATACAGAAACCTACTGATACGGCTGAAAAATGTAGCAGAGTAAACAAAGAAAACTGTGAAGCTTGTTCAGCATAAAGTAAGTACTAAATAAAAATCACATTAAAATACCCATTAACATAATAATTAAGCTATTAATAACATAAAACTTTATTCAATAACATAATAATTAAGCTATCATAATAAAAAAAATGAATAATGATACTACTATCCATTTTTTGTATTAGTTTTAACGGTATGTATATTGTTAGTAATCAATATAATTGGAAGTACTCAATGTAGTAGGTAAGTGCTTCATAGTTAGTTCAGTAAATATTACTATTATTCAACTTATTTACTACATCCAGTACAACCATGTGTAATATAGAAAACCCCATCAACACATTCAACACCTATTATACCAGCATATTTATCAACATACTTATCATCATCACGTCCTCCAGATTTAACACAAATGCGCTTTACAGAAACACGATCAGCAATCATTGTAAATTGTAGTTGATGTTTACATATAAAAAATAATATTCAATTTTTTATATTTATCCATAGTATTATCTATAGTATTATCTATAGTATTATCTATAGTATTATCCATAGTATTATCCATAGTATTATCCATAGTATTATCCACAGTATTATCCATAGTATTATCCATAGTATTATCCATAGTATTATCCATAGTATTATCCATATAATAATTATATTAAACTATAGATTGATAATTATATATAGGTATGGAACTAACAGCATTGGAAAGGTGTGTCAATATTGCTCTATCAAAGGGGTTATATTCAGATATAAATAGTGTAGTCAATACTAATTCTATTCTCGTTAGAATCAGAGATGCAAAAACAATTAAGGAGGATCTACCAATAATTAAAAAAATAATATCAGAAATGATGGCTAATGGTTGTATTACTGATTTCGATACAGCTAGTAGTCTAGTTTATGATTATTCTAATTTAGAACGAATGTTTGTTTCCACAAACGTTTCAGAGTTAGATTAAGTAGATACAGCAACTGTTAAATAACATCTAGCACCATTAAAATCAACACTATTACCATTTTCATCAGTAACATCTATATTGATAGTTGTTGGTATAAGATTTTGATTAATAGCAGGTAACCAATCTTCACTAGTGTAAAGATCTTGTGATAAACTACTACTAACTATAGGTACCCTAATTAGAACATTGCTATTACTATCAGACACATCAATGTTATTTTTTATTAGCATTTTAGACAATGTTGGTGACTTAACTAATAAACAATCGGGTCCCCAAATTTGTATAACATTAGGACTAGTATATGACAACGTTGCTGGTATTTGTGGTCTAGCAGTATTAGCAGTTATACCCCATATTTTTTCATGCGGTCTACTATTAGCTGTAAATCTAATAGAAAATGTTGTTACTCCTGTTGCAGTTATAGTCATTTTACAACTGTAGATATCTATATCTACAGTATATGTACCAATACCAACAACCTCTAATACTCTTTTAAGTTCAACTGCTAAGGTTGTGCTATTATAGTTATTATTGGTTAATGTGAATGAAGTCCAAGCTCCACCGTTTTCTGATAATTCAGCTGTGTTATTAATATTACTTACGCTATAAAAAGATGTGGGAAATATAAAGGTCTTGAATTTAATTTTTCTATACAAACCAATTAATGCATTTTGACTACTACTAATAGGTATATTCGCTGATGATCCGTTAGGTGACCATGCTAGATAAAATTCAGTTACTGACATTTATATATCTTATATTTATATGTTATATTAGTAACTATTTATAAATAGTTACTAATTAAAAAATTGAATATGATACTACGTAATACATTAAACACCAATATCAGCAATGAACGGCAATACTGATAAGACTATTATTGATAATACAGATTCAATCAATATTATCGAAAAGAACCCTATAGATGATATTGATAAATCTAATATTATAGACGTTAAAAAGCAGGAGTTACTACCTGAAATACAACATATTAATTGGTCTGATTATCCCGAGGATGATGTTATATATAATGATAATAGTCACAACACAAAAGAAGAACAAAAAAATTATTGTGAAAGTGATGAGAGTGAGAATGATATAATTATACAAACTGATGTGGTTAAAAATACAGATACTGCTAAACCAGAAACGGGTTATAAGGAGGTATCATTACATTATAAAGCGAAGAACTACTTTAAAAGTCTTGTAATTAAAACAGCCTTTGGAGTTGAATTTGGAGCTAAAAGTATCATAAGATATTCTACAATTAGCCAAAATGAGCTTAATAACTTATTTGACTCATGGGTTGGTGAAAGAACCACCACTGTGTTACCTCATGTTATATCCAACTCTAAATTTAAACCGGTAGTAAATGAAAGACTTATAGTAGAATTGGCAAAGATTCCCAAGCCTATAGATGTCGATGATTGCATTTCTGTTATTTGGAGAACTATTGTAGAATATTCGATGGATCACACTAGACCAGGACAGCTGATTAAAAACTTATTTACTGGAGAAGCATTGTTGGATCATTTTGGAAATCCAATGTTAAGATCGAATTTTAATATGCCTTGTGGTATAGAAGTCTTTATAAGTGCTAGAAAGTGTGTACAAACAAACAACATTATATTTACGGATTACTACTTATATTTGAATGGAATTCTATATCCGATGATATTTACCAAAGGACACCCAAATGATAATTTACAAGCTAAGGCTAATAGGTCGTTTACATCTAAGAATTATGTGTATTACAGCTTTCAAGGCTGGGTTGATGCTGTTGCTGACCATAGTATTAATAGAAAGGCGGAATCCCATAAACCAATATCGTCTCACCAACATCAAGCTTCGTCTCAGCAACATCAAGCTTCGTCTCAGCAACATCAAGCTTCGTCTCAGCAACAACAAGCTACGCCTCATCAAGCTTCGTCTCAGCAACATCAAGCTTCGTCTCATCAAGCTTCGTTTCATCGGCAATATTCGTCTCAGCAACAAGTTACGCCTCAACAAGCTACATCATCACCTATAAATAATCTTATGGCGAGTATGCAACAACAAAGCTTCTATGAAAAACTTCGTATGGAATTTAGTACCCTTGATTTAGAAGAGCAGAATCTTAGATTACAGCTTAGCTTACTTGCTCAGAAAAAACAGAGGATCCTTGAATTGATGCTCCAATTCAACTCTATGACCCAACTACCCAAATAGTTGTAAGGTATTCATAGAGTATTTGATTTATTTTATATTCTTGATAGCATTATCTTTTTATTTTCATATTCTTCCTGAGATATACTAATATTATATTTTATTGAATTTAAAAACACTCTAGAACAATATTTAAATTCTTTTTTTGTAATTCCTGATATATCAAAGCATCTATTAATATCAATTTTATAATCAGATAAATAGATATCAGCAAAGAAGTAAGCTAAATAAAAATTAATATGCATCGTATATTTAGTTATTGATGGCAATCTATCAAGTAAAACTAATGCACATATTAGAGTTTCATCGCATCTACAATATGTATATTTGTCAATCCTCTCAATATAATCATATAAACTAATTATGTTTGAGTTGTTATTGTATTCTATGCAATTACTATTACCATGGTATTCTACCAGATTCTCCACAGCCTTTACTATTTTATATAACATTACCATAGTGTATTTAATTATAGTAGTATATTGTATTCAATTATACTATTCAACTAAATAGTATACTATCCAACTAAATAGTATATTATATAATCTAACTTTGAGATTATTATGCTAAAATTGAATACAATATATACCTAATAACAATTAACGAAGAATGTCAACAAACAACAAGATTCAATACACAAAATGGATTAAAATTTTTAAGATGTGGTATTCGGAGGAAATGTTATTTAATTTACCTATAGAAACATTACAAGATTTTGTAGCTAAAGGGTTTCTTATATATATCTCTAAAAAAGAAGCAGCAAGAACAAGTCCTGATGCTAAACCTAAATTTGCATGCAGTTCTCCATTAATAGACTGCGATAAATGCACCAGATGCAATGGTAAACGATTGCATCTTATTAATTCTTATAAGATTAAGTTAAACGACGTTAAACTAGATTTTGATAGAGATGTTATCAAAACTTATAGTAAAGAGCTTATTGTTAATTTGATATACTTATTCTATGATATGAATAGTATTCTATTCATTGATGATCTATGTAGAAAATATATAAATCTAGGATTATGGAGTAAAATTGTTAAACCCATGTTTAGTAACAAGACTAATAGACTTGTTTTAATTGCTGATCCTACTGATGGTGGATGGTTTATAGATCCTACTGATGGTAATATTATATCTTGCTCAAAATTGGGTTCTGTGAATTGTAAAAGAGGCGATAATTGTGAATATATCACTTGTAGTTTCAGACATGATTCATTTATACCTTGTTGTCATGGTGCCAAGGAGTCATGTAAAATACTAAACTGTAAATGCGTACATCTGATAAATATTAATATACCAGATAATAAGTACTACTCGTATATACAAAAGAAGTACCCAAAGAAGTCTGAAAATATTTATAATCCTTACGAGCTATTTATACCTATTAAAGATGAACCTATACAACCACCTAATGAAATTAATGATATTATTGAGTTAAGTAGTGATATAATACATAGTGATTATTCTCAAGAATCTGATGAAGACACTGAAGATATAAAAAATGAGATTGTTGATTCAGATAAATATATTTATCTTTAGATTGCCATTTCACCAATATTAACAGATGGGTGAGGGTGATAGTTTATTACATTAATATCATCCCACGTGTAATCTGTTAATTTTTTAACACTTTTAATATCTATGTGAGGGTTAAATCTAGGTTCTCTATTTAACAATTCATTAGCTGCCAGTTCCTGATTCTCATATATATGTGCATTAGCAATAGAATACGACACTCTACCAGGTAAAAAACCATAAGTTTTACACATCATATGTACTAATAAACAAGTGCTTACAATATTCCAGTTTAATGCTAATACAACATCTGAACTTCGTTGAGTAACTAAACAATGTAATATATGTTTATTTCCTGATGTTTCTACATTAAATATATATAAAATATGACAGGGTGGTAAACATGCATCAAATATATGTGGTGGCGCCCATGATGATAATACTAGTCTTCTATCATATTGACGATTTTCAAATGAATTACATATATATGATAGTTGATCAAACCCAGTATCACCAAAATTACGCCAATGTCTTCCATATGTAGGTCCTACATCATTAAACACAGGATTATTATTTTTACGGGTTTCAGCAAATGCTTTAACATTTGCATCCCAAACATGTACACCATGATTATGTAAGTATTCTAAATCAGTTCGACCATTGATAAACCACATTAATTCCCAAAATATATGTCTTATTGCTTGTCTACGTAAGGTACTTATAGGTATCATATTATTAGATAGATCATACTCAATAAAAACATTATATATAGACCTAGTAGCAAATTTTTGTCCTTCTTTTTTAATACTAGCTATACGAGGTTGGTTTAAAATTCGTGTAATAATAGTTTTCAAATTATCGTGTGCTAATTTATAACTATAATACTTACCGTTAATATCGAACAAAATATTATTATCTGATGTTGGTAGTACATACTTAACATTACATATAGTACAACAATTTCTTACAGATGTTATTAAATCCAACTTAGAACATATTTTAACAAGATCATTCATTATGTATATTCTTTTACGTTTAGACTTAATAGCATATGTTATAGCATCAGATAAACTAATGGTACAAATTATAGTTTTATCAGGATTATAAACATTACATGATGTATCATATGATGTATCATTTAATGTATCATGTAATCTATCATACTTATCACATAAAAATAACAAACTATCTTCAAAATCACATTCACAATTTACAGCACATATATCCATTATTAAAATATACAATAAAAGTAAAAACAATATGTATGATAGTCACTATAAATATACTAATCAATTAATTTAAATTAGTGAGATTCAATAAACACGAACATATGTACACTTGGCATGATTCTTGCAGGTCTTTCTAATACAATCTTCCTTTAATCCATGAGTTGCTGTTGCATAGCATGAAGGATGTAAACATATATTCATAACGACATTTGTATGATGCTGTTGTCTGTGTAAACTACATCTTATTTTAATACCATCCTTTGGGTCCCCATATGTAGCAATTCTAATACATTTTGGATAATCGCAATTATCTTTAGAATAAACGCACATCTCATTTCTATGATTGACGCACCTCATCTTTTTAGGATGTCCTAAAATCATATATATAGGTTGATTAGTACACCCAAAGTATTCACACTTTATTTTAACAAAACTCATATAATGTTTATTATGTTTCTCACAACTACGAAGTATTCTATCTCTAAAGTAACCATGGGTAGGTTCCGACATACAATCCTTAACTTCGCACTTGTTATTTGTACACATCACCATATTATTGCTTAAATGATTATGACAAACAAGTGGTTGTAAGTTGTATATAAATCCATATCTTGCCATTAAATGGCAATTATCATAGCAACATTTAATCCTCCTTTTATAAGAGGAGATTTTAATAGTTTGATTTAAAGTTGATAAATTTGACATAAGACGAAACAGATTTATATATGTGTTATTAAATATATGGCTGTCTGTTGTAATTTCGAATCTTGGGCTAACACTAGGAGTATCGATCACTTCATTGCTAACATTAGTTAAAACAGGAATATTAAAATTGTATGTAACTGGTAAATCAGATAATTGGTCCGAATCCAAATTCAATAAACTATTTACATCGAACTCCGTTGGTTCTTCGGGCTTTTCAAATAAAGATTCCGTAGTATATAATATTTCTCTTTCATTCATTTCTTTCGATAGTTTATCTATATCAGCTAATATTAGTGGTATATCTTTAAAATCATTGCTCAGGTATCTATAACTAATAGGGGGTTCAACAATATTCAATCGGTATCTACCCATTGAGAATTATGTGATATGTTATTTAATATCTTGTAAATATAAATTCAAAAAAATAACCAGCCTTATTCTATAAACTTAATTGATTATATTCAAAGACTTAAGAATAGCAACAAGATCATCAGTAGAATTTGCAGCACTAATATTAGACCTAGCAGTTGCTAATATATTTTTAAATACCTCATCACTTGGGTTATTATCAATACCTGACATATTATTAATTAGTCTTTTTTGAGATTCGCTAATAGCATATGAATTAACCATACTTGTTGTTGTTTCTTTTGCTTTATCTATATTAATAATAATTTCTTCGCCATGTAGTTCCCAAGCACTAAAGAATATGTTATTATCATATGATGTGGGTAGTGTACTATTTTCTACAATAATAGCACCAGCTGGACAATCTTTAGTTAATACCAAATTAATATTTGCTTCATCGGTTGGCACACATACTGAAACACCACCTTGTTCATTTGTAAATATTATAACCTTCATATTGTATCCACTATATAGATATTATAATCACCATCCTATAATAAATTCATATTGATTATAGACTAAAAGCAATAAAAGATATATCGGTGGGATATATAGTTAATGATGAACTATTTACTGGAAGAACACTTAATTTTATATAGCTAGTTGTTTTAAAAATAGTACCATTTGTACCTACTAACACTACTTGATGATCAGTCACGTTAGGAGTTATATATGTTCCAGTACCAGACCAAGCATAACTTGTATCTTCAAAAGGCTCAGAAAAAGTAAATACAAAATTTCTATAATATCCACTAGTGATAAGTACCGATCTTACACCATATGAGACAATATCTTGCGTTTCACTATTAAAATTAACCCAACATTTAGCTACAGAATCATTATTTATTTTACCACTTACTGTTAAATCTGTAAGTGTTCCAACACTAGTTAAATTACTATTAACAACATTATTAGATAATGTAGTTCCCGATATATTATTAGCAGCATTAACTGTTATGTTTGCATCTGGAAATGTAATAATGCGATTTGCTGTAGGTGTACTATAAGTCATTGAAGTAGTAAATGTACCATTTGTAACTCTTAAAGGATTTGTCATGTTATTAACAGTAATACTATTATTAACAGTTAATGTATTTAATGTACCCAAACTAGTAATATTAGGTTGGCTATTAGTACTTAATGTACCAGTAAAAGTAGTTGCTGATATTGTTCCAGCGCCAGTAATATTATTGCCATTCATAATTATATCCCCACCTAATTGAATTCCACCATTAACAGTGATTGTATTAAACTGACTAGATAAACTAGTAGTAGTTAGAGTTTGACATGTTAAATTATTTACACCTATTATATTACTAGGGTATATATGAATATTTCCTATAATTATTTCATTAGACCCACCTGTTATTTTTCTTGTATATCTAAGTCTGCCAGACATTAATGTTTATATAGTGTATAATATTATTCTTAATTTATGATGAAGGTTGTATACAAAAAGCTAGTAATGATATATCTGTTGGATTATTAGAATATGATTGATTATTAAGAGGTACAGTTATTATGGTTATACTTGATGTTGCCTTCCATGTACCAGAACCAGGTAGAGCAGTTACTACTAATGCTTGATTAATACTGTTATCTCTATACCCAGCACTACCAACCCATGCATAATTAGTATCACTAAATGGATATGTAAAATTAATAGTATAAACTCCATTTGCTAGTCTTGTTACTGAGTTTACATTATATCCAGTAATTCTTGAGTAATAATCATCATAGTTAACCCAACAACGAGTAACGCCACTATATTGAACATCACCACTAACAGATAAACTACTTAAAACGCCTAAACTAGTTAAGCTACTATACAGTACGCTGCTTGATAGAGTATTTCCCATTATATCTGATGCTGAATTAACAGTTATTGATTTATCAGGAAGTGTAATTACACGATTAGCAGTTGGATTAGCGCAACTTATTGCAGTACTATAAGTACCATTACTAATTTTAATACTAGTAGTTATAGTATTTATATTTATACCAGGACTGTTAACAACTAATCCATTTAATGTACCTAACCCAGTAATATTAGGTTGACTACTAGTACTCAATGTACCAGAAATAGTGTTAGATACAATTGTATTTGTTGATAAGGTTCCAATGTCACTTATATTATTGCCATTCATAATTATATCTCCACCCAATTGAATTCCACCATTAAAAACATTTGTATTCGACGGACTAGATATATTAATAGTGTTTAGTGTATCACACGTTAATGTTTCAATACCTGTTATATTGCTTGGATATATGTGAATTCTACCAATATAAATATCATTTGATCCACCACTTAATTTTCTAGTATATGAATGTCTTTCAGACATAAGTATAGGTCTCTATACTTTATAACAATATTTAATATCAAAGTATAATAAACTATAATCGTATATTATAATCATATATTATAACCATATAGTATTGCTACATATATGATTTATTTTTTGAATGTATATAATTATTAAATATCAATACCAATACATGGATTTCAATATGAAAATTACTAAGTTATATCACATACACGATCTATATATAAACATCATAGTTAAAAACAATCCATATGCTGATATTAAATTATGCTATCTGTTAACTTCTGAAGCTAAAGTTAAGCTAAATATACACCTTAATAATATGTGCAACATACCATATATCAGGTTAAATATAGATACTCTAGATATACATAAAATCACACCATATATTTCTTGGAATGATATATCTAGTAACATAGATATTCCATGGGATTATAAATATATATTTACAAATGCTCCATTAGATGTATTAATGCATTATGTTGATATTGATATTAATTATTCTAAATATGATATGATTAGAGACATTTCTAGTAATCATAATATAACTATTGATTTTGTTAGCTTGTATCCTAACTTGATATATATTAATATATATAGTAATCCAAATCTAATAGAAGTAATAAAATCATTGAAACTACCACAATACGACTATCATGGTAATAAGAATCAGAAGATATTAGGTATTGTTAATGAAGAGTTATTATATATAGACTTTATAGTAGAAATATCAAAAAATCCAAATATTGATGAGTATATATTTAAGTTAGTTGATATAGATAGTATTGGTGATGATTACAAAAAAACAATTATTACTAATATAATTAAGTATAATAGAAATTCAGCATATTTATCCGAATACTTTAATGATATACATAAATATGTTGAAGATATATTAAAATATGATAATCAACCTATGATGGATAAATATATAGATATAATAACTAATCATATCTATCATAATAGGTTGTTTTCTAGCATAATATCAAATCACAAATCTTATATTCCTAAACTTAGATTCAATTATATTATGAGGATGTTTCCATATATTCAAATTTTTAAGATGTGTCAGATACAGAATACGCCTTTTTCAGATATGTTTGGTAACTATCATTTTAGTATACACTCAGTTATATTTGGTAGTCTAGATCAAATAAGTATTATGGACTATGTTACCAATTTTGATATGATTATTTCTATGATCTTTATTAAAAAGGATAGGGAACTCAAATTAGAAGCCGAGTATACTAGCGATTACAATGACTTTAACTATACCGAAATACACAACAAATATAAAATACCTGCAATACTACCCTGTGACTTTATCGAAGACAACACTCATAAACTAAAAAAATATGGATTAGAATGGGATTATAGTGCAGCATTATACAACCCTACTGTTACTTTAGCATTTATTAACAAGCATCAACTATACAATTACCATCCAAATATGGAATCAATGCTATTCTGTTATGATCCTATTCTGGTGTCAAATGACTATAAACAATATCTAGCATATAGGTTTATGCAGATTTGTGGTCAAGAACTAAAAAATAGAATATCCAAATATTAGGTGTTATACCTATCTTTTTTGTCTTTGATACTACCAATACTATCAAGTAGTACTAACTTATCATACTTCATCAACTAACATTAGTAAGTTATCATACTTCATCAACTAGTACTAACTTATCATACTTCATCAATTAACATTAGTATATGTTAGTAACTTATCATACTTCATCAACTAGTATTAACTTATCATAGTTCATCAACTAGTATTAACTTATCATAGTTCATCAACTAGTACTAACTTATCATAGTTCATCAACTAGTACTAATAGTATATATTAGTAAGTTATCATACTTCATCAACTAGTACTAATAGTATATATTAGTAAGTTATCATACTTCATCAACTAGTA
>Ga0214917_10003924_pt1 | contig 16889 bp, 25 predicted proteins | sample LL_1208_BB_MetaG_FD_177983 | JGI IMG/M metagenome (GOLD analysis project Ga0214917, IMG submission 177983) | Freshwater microbial communities from Lake Lanier, Atlanta, Georgia, United States - LL_1208_BB | ecosystem: Environmental > Aquatic > Freshwater > Lake | place: USA: Georgia | collected... | reverse complement strand
AAGGGAATGTATAAAATTGCTGCTAAGCAATATGTTAAAAGATTTCATGGTAATAAATCGAAAGAAGAAAGGCGAAAAATTGAAAAAGAAATTATGAATGATGCTGAACGTCTTTCAGCAATCGGTCGTCTTCAAAAAACAGCAGGAGAAGCATCAGATCCAGAAAAGCAAAAGCAAAGTTTAAAGAATGTTTCTCAAGGCATATCAGATAAACTTCTTGATAAGTATCCTCAATTTGAAAGATTACTTTCTCAAGTTGCAACTTCTGGGAAGGGAAAATTCAAAGGTAATGAAGGAACTGCCGGACTTGTCCTTACTGGAAAAACTAAAAGCAAGGAGGCAACTGCCAAACCATCAGAACAACAAAAGAGTGCAAGACCAAGATTAGCACTTCCTAAAGGTAGCAATAGACCTGGAAATTTAAAGATTGACTACAGACCAGAAGAACCAGTTTCCAGACAATCTAGTTTTTCAGATTTTTCCAGACAAGCATCTCAAGCACAACAAGCATTATCAAATGCCGAAAGAGAGCAGGCAGATGCTAATGTAATCAGATTCCCAAATGGAAAACCAGTTCCTAGAAAGAATCGATATTATCTTCAAAATAATCCTGGTGCTGCACAGCAACATGCGGCAAAGCAGGAGATAGCATCACAGGCAGTTAGTGCTGCAAGAACTTCTCTAGATACTTTATCTCAAAGAGCTGCTCAAGCACGAACAGCACAGGAAAGGAAACCAGAATCAAAACCAGAATCAAAACCAACACAACCTCAGAGAACTGAACCAGTAGATACTAAACCAAAACAGCAACCAATATCTCAACCAGAAACACTAGATCAAAGAAAAAGGAAAAAAGAAAGAACGGAAACAGATAGAAGAGATACTATGCGAAGAATGGATGCTGCGGGGCAAAGATTGGGGGTACAATAATATATGGCTAAACAACAAGCAGATACTAAAAATGTTGCTGAATATTTTGAAAAGAAAGTTAAAAAAATAGGAACCATTCCTATTGATGGTATTTTTTTAGGTAGAAGTGGTGTTGAATTATCTTTTGATAAAAAGTTAAATCCAACCCAACAAAAGAAAATCAAGGACGGAGTTCTTGGAATATTGCAAGAAAATTTTTATGGATCATATGAACTTGGTGATATAAAATTTGATGGATTTGAAAGTTTATTGATGGTAAAAGTAACTCAAGCTGGAGTTGCTGGACCTGTTCCGACTGTGATTCAGGAAGCAGGAAGTGCTTTTATTTTAACGCAAGTTTTAAAAAGAAATAAAAAGTTTGAAAGTGCTTCTGATATTTTAAATGATGTCGAAACTAAAAGGGGGTTAGATAAAATTTTTAAACCCCCTTATAATGATAGTATTAATGAGTGGACACATAGTTATTTTGAGCATCAAAAGGCATTTTTTAAAAAATTTCAACCTTCACAATGGAAAATTTTTGAGCATGGTGGGCAAGATTTTATGAGCTTTATAAAAGAAAGAGCACAACTTGTAAAAGAGGTAACTCCTTCTGGAAAACTTAAGGATGTTGGAAAATACGAAACGTGGAATCCTTCTGATATTTGGGCTGTAGAAAATAAAGATCAAGTGAAGAAAAAGATAGATGAAGCAATACAAAAGGATGGATCTCAAACTTTAACAGAATTAAATAATGTATTATTAAATTTGATGAAAGATAATAAATTAGTTGGTCTTTCTTTGAAAAAGATTGAACCAAAAGAAAAGGCAAACTTTGCTTATGTCAATAAGGATCCAAAGAGTGTTGAGTTTGCTCAAGTTGAAGAAGTTAAAATGAAAGATATAACTATTGAGATTAAAACTGAACAGACTAAAGATGGTATGTCTCAGGGTGCTTATGTTCTTTTTGGAAAATATACGATTAATGTAATCAGAACTCCTGCATCTGGTTTTTCAAATTTAAAGTATGAGAGTGTTGTAAAAGGTAGTGGTGGAAGAGGTGGAGCTGCTCCTGTAGACCTTGTAGAAACAATGCTAAAAAACAAAGTTCCCGGAAGTTCATTTGTAAATAGGCATCAGGATTATCCAGAAACTGCCGAAGATTTTAAAAATGATACTAGGAATTATGAATTGATGTATAATACTTTGAAGTCGAAAATAAAAGGAACCAGTAATTATGCAGAATTTCGTAGTAGAATACTGAGTATGTATCGGTCAAACGATTCAAAATCAAAATCTGTTGCTCAATCTAAACTCATGCAACTTCATTTCTTTTATGATGTTCTATCTAAAAGTACTGGTAAACCAGAAGAATTTTGGACTGACCTACTATATCTTTCCTTGAAAGTTGGAAAGAGATTTGCTCCTCATGGTAAACTCGCATAAGATTATGGATTCGTATATACAAGACATCATTCATTCTTTTAGATCTACATCAAAAAATAGAAAGCAAAAATACAATGATCTTTTAGCACACATCTATATGACTTTTGATAGAAGAATCTCTTTATGTAAGACGGATAAAGAAATGAATAAATATAAGAAAATGAGAACTGGTGTTCTCAGATACATTGTTGCAAATGAAAGGATAATAACTGCCGAAATCTGTAAAAATAAGTAATGAAAAATTTTTTCCAATTTTTATCTGAAGCATCGACTGCCGTTCAGCAAGCCGAAAGAATGGGTCTTGTTGGTGACGGTCATGGTGGATGGTATGATAGAAGAACAGGGGAATTTATAGCAAAAACTGAGAAGGGTCAATTAAAGTTTTATAATAAGAGACAGAGAGTTGGTCAGCAAGATCCAGCACAATCTGATAAGGAAAAGAAGTTATCCCAAACATCATACGAAACTCAACCAGCACAACGGGCAGCACCTGCTCAATCTGCACCACAGCAAGAACCGCAGGCACAACAACCAGTAGAGATGGTTCCACCTGAAGTTGAAAAAACAAAAGGAACTTTGACGATTGCTTTTGGTCGTTTTAATCCACCAACCACAGGACACGAAAAACTTTTAGATACAGTCGCAACATCTTCTGATGATGGAGACTATATTATTGTACCTTCAAGAAGTCAGGATAAGAAAAAGAATCCTCTAGATGCTGATACAAAAGTCTCAATTATGAGACAGATGTATCCAAAGCACAGTGAAAAGATCGTGAATGATCCAGCAAACCGCACAATCTTTGATGTGCTTAAGAAGGCACATATGGATGGATATGCAAATGTAAGAATTATCGGTGGTGGAGATAGGGTTAAAGAGTTTGAAAATCTATCAAATAATTACAATGGAAAACTCTATGCTTTTGACAACATAGAAGTTCGTTCTGCTGGTGAAAGAGATCCAGATGCCGAAGATGATGTATCAGGAATGTCAGCATCGAAGCAAAGAAAAGCAGCAGCAGAAGGAGATTTTAAAACTTTCCGTAAGGGAGTTCCTTCTTCAATGAATGATAAACAGGCAAAGGAACTTTATAATACTCTTCGTTCTGCAATGAATATTAAAGAGGGTTGGAGTCTTTGGGAAATTGCTCCCAAGTTTGATTGGAAAAATCTTCGTGAAAATTATATTCAGGAAAAGATTTATCAGGTTGGTCAACTTGTAGAAAATTTGAATACGGGATTAATTGGAAGAATCATCCGTCGTGGAACTAATTATCTTATTTGTGTAACGGAAGATCATATCATGTTCAAGTCTTGGATTAAGGATGTTACTGAAACAAAAAAATATACAGAGGTTCATATGAGTTCAATTGAAAGGGAACCAGGTAAACCAAATACTCTTGTTGGAACTGATGGATACAGAAAATATGTTGAAACAATGGTTCCTGGAAACAGTTGGGGAAGACAATTCATAAATAAGTATAGGAAAAAGTAAGTAATTTAAATCTTCCAATGAGTAAGCAGATTTTTGAAGAGAAAGGCGGTCCTCATCGTGGTCACGCTGCAGGAGCAACAGATGTAGAAAAGCAAGCATCTCAACTTGCTTCTGATGTAAAATATAAAGTTAAGCAAAAAATGGGTAAAGATACTAATCTAAACCCAGCTCAAGTTTCCAAAGCATATCTTGCTCAACTTGCCAAATCCCCAGCACCCCCTGCAGTCAAGACTCTTGCGAAGAAAAAAATTCTTGGAGAAGAATATACAAGTGATATTAAAGATCTTGTAGAGAAGACTTTAGTTAATGCACTAGTTCAAGTTTTTACTGAAGAGTCTAGTGAAGAAAAGCAATGGATTGTAGTAACTGATAAGAAGACTGGCAACACTTATCGTCGTCAGGCAACTCGTGCAAAGATTGCAGAACTTCGTGCTAATCCAAATATTTCAAGAGTTGAGATTACTAATTATCATCCAGATGAAGATGATGATAAGGGAGGTGAAAAAACTGCAAAAGTGAAGGCAGGTAAAGGATTAAAGAATGATGGCAATTTAGCAAATAATTATCCACCTTATGATAAAGTAACTCGTGGTGATGTAATTGCTGGTGCGACTGGAAAAGATCAAATGGGTGGTAAAAAAAAAGTTAAGGAAGAATTTATTGGGGAAGTAAAAGATAAAACCGAAACTGCGAATAGAAAATTAACTGGAGAAAAAGTCAATAACTATAGTGGAAAAAATGCTGTTGTAAAATTATTTCCAAAAATAGAAGAAGAACTAGATCAGACTGCAACACTAAAACCAAATCAACAAAGACCACAAAAACCTCAGCAAAATCAATCTGCCGTTAATCAAGTATTGATGGCAAAGCAAAAGGCTGACATGGCTCAAAAAGATTTGGCAATGAAGCAAAGAATTGCATCTCAAAAGGGAGTTAACTTAACATCTTTATCATCGTCATATGAACCAAAAGGTGATCAATTAGATGAGAAGATTACTGCTAAAACTGATATGGGAATGGCAATCAAGGATTTTTATGCTTCTAAGTCTCCTCAATTAGCAGGAAGAACAAAAGAAGAAAGAAGAAAGGCTGCGATTGCTGCTGTCTTAACTGCTCGTCGTGGTGGTAAAAAATTAGGTGAAGAGTGTGAGTGTGAAGATGAGAAAGCACCAAAACTTAAAAAGAGTGAAGGTGGTGTAGAAGATCCTAGAGAGATTCCAACCAAAGTAAATATGGTTAAAAATAAGTTAAGATCAATGGGTCTTAAGATGTCTTATGAACCAGAAGGTGAAATGGTCTCTGAAGAAGAGTCAGATCGTATGAGAGATCGTGAGCAGGAAAGAGCAGGAATGGATCGTCCATCTAGATACCGTGGTGGTGTAAATCCAAATAGAACTGGTGGAACAACTGGACCTAAAAAGAAACCAGATCCCGATGCTGCAAGAAAAGCAATGGATATTGTAAGGCAAGCAACTATTGCCAAATATGGTAAGGGTTCCTTAATGTAATAAATAGGACAGGATACTCTTCACACGGAGGTCATCATGTCAGCACTCGTTGCTTGGTGTTTAGCAAATCAGGCTCTTATCGCAACTGTTCTTTTTGCAGTTTCGGAAGCACTTGGGGCAAACCCAAAAGTAAAATCAAACGGTATTCTTTCACTCATTCTTCTTCAGGCTCAAGCACAACTGAAGAATAAGGGTGCAAAAGATCTAACTCCCTGAGTTAGTGTAGTTAAAATGCAGAGACCTTCAAGGTCTCTTTTTTTTATAAATATCAATATAATAAAGAAATTTACAGGTAAGTCACATGTCTCTTTGGAGAAGAAACGATAATAAAGGTTCAGGAGGAACAGTATCTCTGAACTATTCAACCCGAATTGTTACTGGAAGTGGAACTACTTTTGGTCGAGTTGGTGCTGCTGCTACTGGTGATGTAATTCGTTTTGGAATTAGAGGTAGTCGTGGAACATATTTTGGAGATGCCGTAATTGTTGGAATTGCAAGTACCACTCAACTTACCATTGGATCTACAATGGGATTGAGTGGTGCTGCAATTGCGGCAACTAGTTTTTATATTAGTGAACTTCCAATTTATACGGTTGGTGATTATAGTTACAGCAATAAACTTGATGCAAGTGCAACTTTAAAAAACTTAGGTATTACTGGAACAGCAACCACAAACGCTAATATTGGTACTAGTATCATTCCAGTAGTTGCTCCATCAACTTTGATCGTTGGTGATACCTTATTGAATGGTGGCAATGACATTATAATTTCTACAATTGGAACTTCTACAATTACATTAGGATCAACTATTTCTTCAGGAATTGCAACAGGTGCAACTCTGACATTTAAGAGATATGTTGATGGTTACGATAAGCAGGTTTATGGTATCAGCACTACAACAGGATATGGTTCAACATCCACTGCTTATAGAACGAGTGGTGCTGGATGGGTTGGTGTTACAACTTACATTGATACACATGGAAAACTGAGAGTTAAGAGTGAAATTCTTGTCGCAATGTCTGGAATTACTACTGGTTCTGACGGTATTTTATATCCAACACCAAGATAATTGATATATGAGATTTGATGAATTGAATGAGGACAACTATTTAATATTTGCTATAAAATTTTACAACAATCCTCAAGCAGTAACTAAAGAAGATTTTGAAGATGATTTGAAAAGAATCAAATACATTAAAAGATTGCTTAAGAGATACAAAAATACTGGTGAATTGAAAACTCATCTTATTCTAAATCACTTGACAGTTTTGTTTAATGTATTTGATGACGCTGCGGTTCCTTTACTTTTTTATAACTTAGAAAAAGATCTTTGGCCTTATATAAAAAGTTTTCTTTTATTTTTGAACAGACTACCAGAGTATCCTAAAAGTGAAATTGATAATGTAAAAGTTGATGATGAATGTGTATTACAGTTGCAGAGAATTTAAATGGATATCGATAAAATTATTGGTATAGTTAGAACTCTTAAAGAAGAGAGTGCCATTGCTAACGTTGTCGGCACTGGTGAAAAATCTGTTGGATATAATATTGAAACTGAAACTCCACCAGTTGATTTGCGAAAAGGTAAAAGGAGAAATTGGAATCCGTTTTTTAAAGATCTTGCAAGAATGCAAAGAAGAAAACCACCGCAATAAGGAAGATGTTTGGCAACAACTCGCAGGTTCAATTAGCTGTTCTACAAGAAAGATTTAAAGCGCACGAGCAGATTATTGATAAGGTTGATACTGCCATTCAGACATTAAGTGAAACAAATCAAAACATTTGCAAAATGCTTGCCGTTCATGATGAACGAATAGAACAATGTAAAGCAGATGATGGTGAACTTTGTAAGAAGGTAGAAGATATAGAAACTAAAATTGATGGTTTATATAAGTTTAGATGGCAGATTGGTGGTGTAGTTGCTCTTGCTTTAGTGCTTATTGGAGTTCTCCCAACTTTTATGCCAACCTTGACCAGAGTTCCTACCTCTGCTACAATAGAAAGAGCGAAGTAATACCTTTTATAATGGATTTGATTGACTCCAAGTACATTGGACTAGTTTCGTCACGACTACAAAAATTCAAGAGAGTCAAGGCAGATCTCTACAACTTCCGCTGCCCCATATGTGGTGACTCTCAACGTAACAAAACAAAGGCAAGAGGATACTTATATCCCGTCAAGAATAATACGAACTTTAAGTGTCATAACTGCGGAGCAAGTTTATCCTTCAATAACTTTCTCAAGGAGTTAGATCCTACGCTTCATAAGCAATATACTCTGGAAAAGTTTAAGGAAGGGCATACTGGTAGAAACTTTGTGGTTGAGGAACCTAAGTTTGATTTTGTAAAACCTACCTTCAAAAAGAAACTGGATTTACCAAAAGCATCAGAGATTCCAATTGCCAAAGAATATCTGGAAAAACGAAAACTGAATCCAGAAAAGTTTTATTTTGCTGACAAATTTAAGGAGTGGACAAACACTCAAAAAGTCATTTTCAGCACTATTGGTAGGGATGAGAGTCGCATTATTATACCAATGTATGATGCAGACTCTAACTTGATAGGTTTTCAGGGAAGAGCACTGGGACCGAACCCTGTTAAATATATTACCGTGATGTTGAATGAAAATTCCCCCAAAATTTATGGACTCGACAACATTCAAAAAAACGAAACAGTCTACATTACGGAGGGTCCATTCGACTCAACGTTCATTTGCAATGCAATTGCTATGTGCGGAGCTGATGCTGATATTCGTGACTTCGGGTTTAGTGATCCTGTTTGGATTTACGATAACGAACCACGAAATCGAGAAATTATTAACAGAATCTCAAAAACAATTGAACGTGGAGAAAAGGTAATTATTTGGCCAACATCAATCCAGCAAAAAGATATTAATGATATGGTTTTGGCTGGACTTAACGTTATGGATGTGTTAAAATCAAATACCTACTCAGGTTTAGAAGCAAAAATTAAGTTTAACAACTGGAAGAAAATATGAGCAACGGAACGAAAGTCGTTAAGAGAAATGGTAAAACTGAACCCCTTGATTTAAATAAACTCCATGTTATGGTGGAAGAAGCCTGCAAAGACCTAGCAGGTGTATCAGCATCTCAGGTAGAGATGCAATCAGGCATCCAATTTTATGATGGTATTACCACTGCAGAGATTCAGGAGATTCTGATTCGTTCTGCTTCTGACCTGATTGATCTGGATCACCCCAACTATCAGTTCGTTGCTGCTCGACTGCTTCTGTTTGCCCTCCGCAAGCAGTTGTTTGGTCGTATGCACGATTGCCCCACAGTCAAGCAGCACGTCCTTCGTGCCGTTGGTAGAGGTGTCTATGACCCAGAAATCTTGGATCTGTATACCGATGAAGAGTTTGATAAACTTGAGTCGTTCATTGATCATAGTCGTGACTATCTGTTTACTTATGCAGGTCTACGTCAAGTCGTTGATAAATATCTTGTGCAAGACAGAAGTTCTGGCGAACTTTACGAAACGCCACAATTTATGTACCTTTTGATTGCGGCGACCATCTTTTCAAAATATCCCAAAGAAACGCGCTTAGATTATGTGAGGAAATACTATGACGCAATTTCCAAACACAAAATTAACATTCCAACTCCCATTATGGCAGGAGTTCGGACGCCACTTCGACAATATGCTAGCTGTGTTCTTGTTGATGTTGATGATACCCTCGATAGCATCGGTAGTAGTGACTTGGCTATTATGCGCTATGTTGCTCAAAGGGCGGGAATCGGTATCAACGCAGGCAGAATCCGTGGTATCAACAGCAAAATCCGAGGCGGAGAAGTTGCTCATACTGGGGTTATCCCATTCCTCAAGAAGTTTGAGGCAACTGTCAGATGTTGTACACAGAATGGCATCAGAGGTGGAAGCGCAACAGTACACTTCCCAATCTGGCACCAAGAAATCGAAGATATCCTAGTACTAAAAAATAATAAAGGAACCGAAGATAACCGTGTTCGTAAGTTAGACTACAGCATCCAAATTTCCAAACTGTTCTATGAACGATTCATTCGCAACGAAGAGGTTTCTCTTTTTTCTCCTCACGCAGTTCCTGGTCTGTATGATGCTTTTGGGACTGATCGATTTGACGATCTGTATGTGGCTTATGAACGAGATGAGTCTATTCCAAGAAAAACTATCGGTGCTCAAGAACTCTTTCTGGACCTCCTGAAAGAACGTGCTGAAACTGGTCGTTTGTATATTATGAATATTGACCACTGCAACTCTCACTCTTCCTTTATGGATAAGGTTGAGATGAGCAATCTGTGTCAAGAGATTACTCTGCCTACTAAACCCATTCAGCATATTGATGATCCCGATGGTGAAATTGCTCTTTGCATTCTTTCTGCTATCAATGTTGGCAAAATCAGGGATCTTGAAGATCTTCAAGTTCTTTGCGATCTTGCTGTTAGGAGTCTTGATGAACTCATTGATTTTCAAGGATATCCCGTCAAAGCAGCAGAAATCGCCACAAGAGCACGTCGTTCACTTGGAGTAGGTTATATTGGTTTGGCACACTATCTTGCCAAGCACGGGGAGCATTATGACGATCCTGGTGCCTGGAAACTTGTCCACGATCTGACTGAAGCATTCCAGTATTACCTGATTCAAGCAACGGTCAATCTTGCTAAGGAAAAGGGTGCTTGTGAATATTCGCAACGAACTAAGTATGGACAGGGTATTCTTCCTATAGATACTTACAAGAAAGATGTTGACGAAATTGTACCTAATGAATTGAAGTATGATTGGGAGAGTCTTAGACAGCAAGTATTACAATACGGGGTACGAAACTCAACATTGTCCGCACAGATGCCATCGGAGAGCAGTTCCGTTGTGTCAAACGCAACCAACGGAATCGAACCACCTAGAGGATACTTGTCCATTAAGAAGTCGAAGAAGGGACCACTCAAGCAGATTGTTCCCCAGTATCAAAGTCTTAAGAACAACTATACGTTGCTGTGGGATATGCCTAGCAATCGTGGGTACATTCATATTGTTGCTGTTATGCAAAAGTTCTTCGATCAAGCGATTTCTGGAAACTGGTCCTATAATCCAGAAAATTACCCAGATAATGAAGTTCCTACTTCAGTAATGGCACAGGACCTTTTGACTACATATAAGTACGGTTGGAAAACCAGTTACTATCAAAACACTTATGATGCAAAGACTGATGAAGTGGAAGATTCCAAACCATCTCTTACTGATTTAGTCAATGATATTTTAAATACGGAGGAAGAAGATTGTGAGTCTTGTAAGATTTAAAACCAAACTAGAGGAGAAACCAATGGTCGAATCAATGACCGTTTTTAACTCTGAAGAAGTAGACACCAAAAAACAACCAATGTTTTTTGGAAAACCACTAGGAATACAAAGATACGATTCTTACAAGTATCCAATTTTCGATAAACTTACAACCCAACAACTAGGATATTTTTGGAGACCTGAAGAGGTTTCTCTTCAGAAGGATAGAGGAGATTATCAATCTCTCCGTCCAGAGCAAAAGCACATCTTCACTAGCAACTTGAAGTATCAGGTAATGCTGGACTCAGTTCAGGGTCGTGGACCTGGTATGGCATTTGCTCCATACTGTTCACTACCTGAACTTGAGGCATGTATGAAGGTATGGGAGTTTATGGAGATGATCCACTCCCGTTCATACACTTATATCATCAAGAATGTTTATTCGGATCCATCTGAAGTTTTTGATACGATTCTGAAAGAGGATCGTATTATGGAACGTGCCGTGAGTGTAACTCAGGCATACAATGATTTCATCAATAGTGCCCATCACTATGATAATTCAAGTGAGTGGATTCATGCGTTAGAACAAGTCCCATACGCACAAGAGGCAAGGTATGAACTCAAACGCAAACTTTTCAGAGCAATTGCAAACGTTAATATTCTTGAAGGTATTCGCTTTTACGTCAGTTTCGCTTGCAGTTTTGCATTTGGCGAACTCAAACTTATGGAAGGAAGTGCAAAGATCATCTCACTGATTGCTCGTGATGAGAACCAGCACCTGGTTATCACTCAGAACATTCTGAACAAGTGGAAAGAGGGTGACGATCCTGAGATGGCACGTATCTCCAAAGAGGAGGAACAGTGGTTCTATAAGACCTTTGAGAACGCTGTAAATCAGGAAAAACTTTGGGCAGAGTATCTGTTCAAGGATGGTTCGATGATTGGTCTCAATGACAAACTGTTACAGCAGTATGTCGAATGGATTGCAAACCGTAGAATGAAGGCAATTGGTCTCAAACCACTTTATGATATTTCTGCAAAGAATAATCCACTTCCTTGGACTGAGCATTGGATTAGTTCTAAGGGTCTTCAAGTTGCACCACAAGAAACCGAAGTCGAATCTTACATCGTTGGAGGAATCAAACAGGATGTTACCAAAGATACTTTCTCGGGATTCCAATTATGATGAATGGTGTGAACAGGAAATCCTGAACGCATACAAAGAAGCAGCAGAGTATGATGATTTCCTTTTTGGAGATCATGATTATTCATACGTTTGGAATAATACAAAATCTAATGATATTGCTTGAGGGTTCTTTTTGGGAGGACCCTTTTTTATAAATATCTGTAGGAATTCCAACAAGTATAAAAAATGTTATCATCTGACTTAAGAAGTGTATACGAATCGTATCAAAATATGTACGATGAGGGAGATGAAATCTCCTATGAGATGATTGAAGAAATTGTAGAAGAACTCATTGAAGAATGCATGGAGTATGGATATACTCTTGATGAAGCAGCAGAAACCGTAGAAGAGGCTGCAATCGAATATCTAAATGAAGCAAAGGTAACCTATGGTAGTGATACCGAAAGCCCAGAGCAGAGAAGAGAACGTGCTAAGGCAAAGGTAGGTGAAAAGAGAGCAGAAGCACGTAGAACGGCAGTAAAGAGTGCTATAGGTCAAGTAAAGGCAAAAGCAAAAGGTGCCATTGCTGCTGCTGGTATTGCTGGTTCAATTGCCAAGGACAGTGCTAGAAGAGCAGCTCGTTCTGCAGTACACTCAGTCACATACACTGCTCAGAAGAAGAAGGCAGAAGTTAAGAGTGGTGTAAAGAGTATGATTGGAAAGGGACTCCGTAAGGCAGCAGGTGCCGTTGGTAAAGTTGCTAGCAAGGCAGCAGGTGCTGCTTCTAGACTTGGTGAAGAAGCACAGCAACTTGATGAAGTATCTGATAAAAAAGTAGCAGGACTACTAAAGGCAAGAGATAGACAAGACAGAGACAGTGGTGGTAGAAGTGCCGGATTTATGGCCCGCACTCGTGCTCATCAAGCAGCAGCAAGAAGAAACGTAAGAACAGGTTCAAATGTTGAAGTTGATCCTATTCTCTCAAAAGAAGAATTCGAACTTGATGCTCTTATTGAGTCTTTGGTTGAGAGAGGACATACTGAGCAAGAAGCATATGCTCTTGTTTCACAATTCACCTTCGATGAGGGTTATCAACGCAATCCCGAAAAAGGTGAAAAGGAAGATAGAAAATATGAACCAGTTCGTGGAGAAAAAAGACCAATGCCACCAAGAGGTCATAAAGATAGAGAAGCATTTGAAAGATGGTATGCTGCCAATGTTCGTTGATTTAAACTAATATAACTTCAAGGGGGTTGACAAACCTCCTTTTTTATTGCTAGAATCGCTTTGCTAGGGTTGAAGATAAATAATAGCTCATAAAGATTCTTAGTATGAGTTATGAAAATCCCTGGAGATTCAATGGGGAAATTTTTGAGTCTTCTGATATTCAAGATAATTTTGGTTTTGTATATCATATTCATTGCAACGAAACTGGTCGTAGTTATATTGGTAGAAAATATTTCTGGTCTTTCCGCAAGCAAGGAGGAAAGAGTAGACGAACTAAAATGGAGTCTGACTGGAAGAGGTATTACGGATCTTGCCCAGAACTCAAAAGGGACGTTGACCTTTGGGGGAAGGAAAGATTTGATAGAGTAATTTTGAGTCTTCATAAGACAAAAGGGGAATGTAATTATGAAGAAACAAAACAACTTTTCCTAAATAATGTGTTGAAGGAATCTCTTGACGATGGAACACCAGCGTACTATAATAGCAATATTCTAGGACGCTACATGCGAAAAGATTATGGTAACTTTGGAAGAGACCCTTCGAACAACACATGATTGGGCAGTTGACCGCATTCATACTCTCTGTGAAGAAAATATTGATAATGCCCATGCGATTCAATCTGAATTTAGTGAATGGTTGAATCCAGAAATTCTAGATCATGATATTTTCTCATTAGAGTTTATAGGAGAGGAAGATGACATTAGATCTTCATAACTTTTTTAAGTTTTACGACGAAAAAAATTCAAATCACGTAGCAGCAGTTCAGTGGTTAGAAGATAACCTACCTGCTCAGTTTTTAGATGATGCAGAGACTGACTGGATTGGTATTTACAGAACAAAACCACCAACTCCAGCAGTTCTTGATGTTCCATATTTCAATCAAGTAGACAACTACAGAGATGCACATAGAACTTGCAATAGTTCGTCATGTGCCATGTGTCTTGCTTTCCTTAAGCCAGGAAGCATTAAAGGCGACGATGAGTATGTTAAGAAAGTATTTGCGATTGGTGACACAACTGACCATGCCGTACAAACAAAGGTTCTGGCAGGTTATGGAGTTAAGTCACACTTTAGTTACAATCTTTCTTTTAATGACATTGATAAGAGTCTTGATGCTGGGAAGCCTGTCGTTATTGGTATCCTTCACCGTGGTCCTTTATCTGCACCTACTGGTGGGCACATGGTTGTAGTTATCGGTAAGACACCAGATGGAAAGGGTTATTATTGTAACGATCCATATGGTTCATGCAATGACAATTACACTGGTCCAGTAACAAATGGTAAGAAGACCATTTATACAAAAGCAATGCTTAAGCATCGTTGGTGTCCAGGAGGAAACGATGGCTGGGGAAGAATCTTCGATTAATTTTAAAAGAAAGATACTTAAGGTTATTAAGGATCTTACAAATCACGGGAAACATAAAGAAGCAAACGACCTTTTTCAAAAGTATTTCGGAGGACCAAATGGCAAGAGTTGATCTACATAATTTCTTTCAGTTCTATGATGAAAGAAATCCTAATCACATTAAAGCAGTTCAATGGTTAGAAGATAATTTGCCTGTTAAATTTCTTGAAGATAACGTAGAATGGGCAGATATTTATAGGGGAAAAAAGACTAGTGCTGCATCAGCCCCTGCAGCTGCTGCAGCTTCTGTAGTTGGTGGTGATGATGTTCCACAAATGGGTATCAAATTGATTAAAGAGTTTGAAGGTTGCAGATTAAATGCATACCCAGATCCTCTCTCAGGTGGTCTGCCAATTACTATTGGTTGGGGATGCACTCGTAAGAAGGATGGTTCTCCATTCCATATGGGTGATAAGATTACCCAGGCAGAAGCGGATGAACTCCTAATTGAGGAGTGTAAGCATAATTTTCTTCCATCACTTCGTAAAATTCCACATTGGAATGAGATGTCGGATGGAAAGAGAGGTGCTTTGCTTAGCTTTGCTTATAATCTTGGTGCCGGTTTTTATGGTGGTGATAACTTCAATACTATTACTAAACGCCTGAAGAATAAGGAGTGGGACCTAGTACCAGATGCTCTTTATCTCTATCGTAATCCTGGTTCAAATGTAGAAGCAGGACTTGCTCGTAGAAGAAAGGCAGAAGGTGAATCTTGGAAGAAAGGATAGATAAATAGTTTCAACTCAATGGTTGAAACTTCAGATCAGACCCACACTAAGTATCTGATGGAGTAACTACTAAATCTGTTTCTGCCAAAGGTTAAATTCAAATTCTAAAAACCTAAATAAGACAGACTTCATCACACGGAACTGATGGACAAGAAAAAGGAGAATGCTTTGGGGCAAGTAATTCGTATTGCCATCTTAGGATGGTCTGCTGCTCTTCTAACTGCTAGTTATGCTGGGGCTCTATCCAAGATGGACCCCACTTTTATTGCGACTGTTTTTACTGCTTCTGCTGCAACCTTTGGAATTAATACTATGAAGAAAGGTGGTGATGAAGAAGATGAAAAAAAAGCAGAACCTAAAAGGGAAGAGTTTGTAGAAAATCCACCTGAACCACTTGATTCTGAAGCAGCACCATCTCTTGAAGAAAGAGTTGAAGCTCTTGAGGAAGGTCAAGTTCAACCACGTACTACGGGAACCTAATGGCAAAATCTGCTAATAAAGGCAAAAAAGGTACTGCTGGTGGAAAGCACTCCAAACAAAATCAGGGTAATGCCACTGCCAAAAAGGCAAAGAATGGTGGCAAGAAAAAATGATTTATGAGGTATTATGCCACGCGAATGGAATACTCCAACTCGGGAACCCTGGAATCCTGTAATTAAAAAGTGCCTTGATGCTGTCGATGAACACATCAAGGCATATGTGAAAACAGGAGATGATTGGCACTTATCACAAGCAGAAATATTAAGAAAATATGTAAAAGATTTGAAAGTTTGGATACATAAACAAGAGGGTTGGTGGAATGAATGAATTTCCTTGGGGTGTATTGATTATTCTTGGATGTGGTCTTTCTTTTACTCTTTATGTCATTTACTACATATTAAGAATAGCATATTTGGAAATGAAAGATGGGGAAAAAATGTAATCCAACGTTTGGTAACGGGGATAAAAGAAAAGCTACTGGGCAATGTAGAAGTTCTGCTCAAAAGAAAGCATCAAATGCAAGAAAAAATTCAGGTAGTAAAAAGAAATGAAGAACTTAGCACTCATTCTGTCAGCAACAAGTCTGGCGATTAGTGGAGTACTTTGTTATGGTGCTTATGTGACTTATCAAAAGGCACAGAAGATTCTTGAGAATCCAGAAGAGTTTGTTGGTAAGGTTGTAGAAAATCAAGTTAACAAAGCATTTGAAAAATTACCGATTCCGAAACTAAATACAGGCAGTATTAAGTTTCCTTTCTAATGGACAATAAAGACCCATACATATATCGTATTCGAGAAATCCATAAAGTAGTCGATGGGGACACTATTGACGCTGATATTGATTTGGGGTTCGATATATCTCTTACTAAACGGATTCGCCTTGCTGGCGTTGACACTCCTGAGTCACGTACAACAGATGCGAACGAAAAGAAATATGGACTTGAATCAAAAGAATGGTTGAAGCATCGATGCGAAGGTGCCAAAAACATTCTTATCAAGACCGAACTCCCAGATTCCACAGAGAAGTATGGGAGAATTATCGGACACTTGTTTATCAATGATGAACCAACATCCTTGAATGAGCAGATGATTATTTCCGGATATGCCTGGTCTTACGATGGAGGTACAAAAGTTAAGAACTTTGCTGAACTGGATGCGAAGCGTAAAAAGTAATCACTTTGAATGATACTTCTTATATTGCTCTTTCTTTTCTACCTTCTGTTCTTTTTTGAGTAACTTATTTACTTTTTTCATAGAAGCAGATTTTTCAAAAGCAAAATAAACTTGCGTTTCATA
>Ga0214917_10003923_pt1 | contig 16893 bp, 8 predicted proteins | sample LL_1208_BB_MetaG_FD_177983 | JGI IMG/M metagenome (GOLD analysis project Ga0214917, IMG submission 177983) | Freshwater microbial communities from Lake Lanier, Atlanta, Georgia, United States - LL_1208_BB | ecosystem: Environmental > Aquatic > Freshwater > Lake | place: USA: Georgia | collected... | reverse complement strand
CGACGGCCGGCTGGAGGCCGGCCGCCGCATGCGCGGGCGACCTTGGCTCGCCCCGCATGCGGCAAGCCCGCCGGGGCCATGGATGGCGGTTTCTTTCGCGCCTCGGCATCCCTCCGGGCCTGCCTCGGCTTACGCGACGGCCGGCTGGAGGCCGGCCGCCGCATGCGCGGGCGACCTTGGCTCGCCCCGCATGCGGCAAGCCCGCCGGGGCCATGGATGGCGGTTTCTTTCGCGCCTCGGCATCCCTCCGGGCCTGCCTCGGCTTACGCGACGGCCGGCTGGAGGCCGGCCGCCGCATGCGCGGGCGACCTTGGCTCGCCCCGCATGCGGCAAGCCCGCCGGGGCCATGGATGGCCCGGCGGGCGCTATATTTAGAACCCCACGTAGGTGACCAGGATGTCGCCGCACTTTTGGAAGCGGATGATCACCGAGCAGCCGCAGCCGTAGTCGTACCGCACCTGGCCGCAGCCGAGCAGCGTGCACCGCGAGGTCTCGCAGGGGCAGCCCTGGCAGCAGGCCGGCAGGCAGACCGGCACGTTCACCGTACAGCAGGTCTCGGGGCTCGTCGGGGTGAGCACCGTCTCGTAGGTCGGCTCGGGGCAGCAGCCGCGGGCGTGCTTGTGCCGGTGGGCATGCTTGTGGTGGTACTTGATGCAGGGGTTCGTCGGGCAGCAGCTCACGGCGCCGCAGTCGGGCTCGCAGCCGCACGAGGGCTCGAGGGCACAGGCCGGCTCGAAGGCCGAGCAGCCCGGTTCGACGGCACAGCCCGGCTCGCAGCGATGGCGATGATGACCGAAACCGGCCTCGGCGACGCCGAGGGAGAGCACCGCGGCAACGGCGGCGCACAGGAAAAACAGGCGGAACAGGCGGGTCATGGCGGGAGACTCCGGCGGAGGAAGGGACCGCCAGATCCGTAAACGCCGGATACGGGCGGTGGAGCCGCGCGGCGAACGTGGCTCCACCTGAACATTGGCACACGCCGTGGGATTGTCAAAAAAACGCACCGCGGCTTGGGTGTGCGGCGGTATTTACGAAACAACCGGACCGATCCTTCCGGGAACAGCGAGGGTTGTCCGGTGGTACGATCAGGCGTCGGCTGGCGGGCCGAGTCGGGCCCGACCCCGCCGGGTCGGGGACCGTGCCATGATGCTGAAACTCTGCGTGGTCTGTGCGACGATCGGGCTTGGGGCGACCTGTGCCGCGACCGAGCCGCTGCGGATCGCCGACGCGCAGGCCCTGCCGCGGAGCGATCTGGCCGGCAGGCGGGTCGTGATTCGGGGCGGCGTGGTCACCTGGATCAAGCTGCCCGACCGCTCGCGGCTCACGATCCAGGACGGCGACCGCGGCATGTGGATCACCACCACGAAGCCATGGCCCAAGTCGCCCGCCGTGTGGCGGGGCTCCGACGAGACGCTCGCCGCGCTCGCGGTTGGGGACGAAGTCGAGATCGAGGGCGTCCTCGATCCCGGCGGCTTCGCGCCCAAGTTGCTCGCGACCGATCTGCGGGTCGTCGGCAGCCGTGAGATTCCTGCCCCGCGTCCCATCGATGACGAGCGGTTTTTCGCCGGCGCCGACGAATGCTGCCGCGTGGAGGTGACGGGCGTCGTCCAGGGCTTTCGCCTCGAGGAGCTCGAACAGCAGGACTGGGTGCTCGTGCTCGAGCGGGGCACGCGGCGGTTCGAGGCCCGCATCCCGCAGGCTGGCCATCCCGATCCGGCGACCACGCTCGTGGACGCCCGCGTGAGGCTCGTCGGCTCGGCGATCGCCGCGTTCAACGCCCGCGGCGAGCTGCTCTATCCGCGGGTCGTCGTGATGGATGCCTCCGACGTGCAGGTCGTCGAGCCGCCCCCCTGCCCGCCGTTCGAGACCAGGGAGGTGCCGGTTGCCAACATCGCCACGTTTTCGCCTGACGCCCGCGTTGCCCACCGGCTGCGGACTCGCGGCACCGTGAACTACGTTTTTCCGGGCGGGTTCTACCTGCAAGCCGGGCCGGCCGGCATCCGCGTGGAGGCGGCCGATGCCACGCCCGTCGCCGTGAACGACCGCGTCGAGGTGGCGGGCTTCCTCGATCGCCGCGGCCACGCATCTGGGCTGCATCATGCGCTCGTACGGGTGGTCGGCCGCGGGACGGTGGACGAGCCGGTCGCGATCGAGCCTGCCGAGGTGGCCCGGCTCTTCAACGACGCCCGCCAGGGGGGTACGGCCGCCACGCCTGGCGACTACGACGGGTGCCTCGTAACGTTCGCCGCCCGGCTTGCCGACCTCGAGCGCACGCCGAACGGCGGCCGATTTCTGCTGGCGGCCGACGGTGTGGATGCCGACGTCGTCGCCCGGATGGACGCGCCGACGTTCGCCGCTCTCGCAGTGATCCGGCCCGGCAGCCGCGTGCAGGTGACGGGACTCCTGCAAATCGAGGCCGCGACGCCGAGCGCCGTCTGGTCGGAGCTGGCGATCACGCACTTCACGGTCGGGCTGCGGTCTGCAACCGATGTGCGGGTGCTCGAGGCCGCGTCGTGGTGGACGCCGCGCCGGCTGGCCGTGCTCGCCGCGACGCTCGCGACCGTATTCGCCGGTTCGCTGGCCTGGGTGGCGCTCCTGCGCCGGCAGGTGAAGACTCAGGCCGCGCGGATCGTCCACGAACTGCAGCGCCGCCGCGACGCGGCCGTGGAGTTTCAGGCCACGCTCCGCGAACGCAGCCGGCTGGCCGCCAATCTCCACGACACCATTCTCCAGACGCTCGCCGGCGTGCTCCTGCAGCTCGACCTTTGCCGTCGGTCGGTCGCGGCGCCGGCGGCCCGCGAGGCCGGCGACGACGCCGGCGACCAGCTCGACGTGGCGAGGCGGATGCTGCGGCATGCCGCGGTCGACCTGCGCGGCTCGGTGTGGGCCCTGCGCACGCAGCCGCAGGCGGGCCGCTCGTTTCCCGAATCACTCGCCGCGGTGGTCCAGCATTTTGCGGGGCACGCCGGCACGCCCGGAGCAGGGCGGGTGTACCTGCGGATCGAGGGCGAACCGTTCGACCTGCCGAAATTCGTGGCGGGCAACCTGCTGCTCGTGATTCAGGAGGCGATCCGCAATGCCCGCAATCACGCCGAGGCGGCGCGGGTGGACGTGGTCGTGCGGTTCAACCCGGCCGACCGCAGTCTGGATGTGACGGTTCGCGACGATGGGCCGGGCTTCGACGTGGCCGCCGTCGCCGGCCCGGAGCAGGGGCATTTCGGGCTCCAAGGGATGCGGGAGCGGATCGCGAATCTCGGGGGCCGGTTCACGATCATCACCGCCCCTGGCGCCGGCACCACGATCGCGGCCGCAGTGGCCGTGGGTTCGCATGATTCGGAGCTCGACGCCGACGCCGAGGTCCTCCGTCCAACCGGCGCCGCAGGAGCGCTGTGAGCGATTGTACTTTCGGCCAATATCCGGCGAACCGCGAGGCGGGGAGGCTGCCGTGCGTCGTATGTCCCTTGACCGCACCACCACCGCCGCGATCCGCATCCTCATCGTCGACGACCACCCTGTATTTCGGGCGGGCCTGGCCAATATGCTCGCATCGGAGTCAGGCTTCACGATCGTGGGCAAGGCGGCCAACGGCGCCGACGCCCTCGAACTATTTGGCATGACGAGGCCGCACGTGGTGCTGCTGGACCTGAGCATGCCGGGCCTCGACGGCGTGGAGACGATGCGGCGGATGCAGGCGATCGACGACACGGCCCGGATCGTGGTGCTCACGTCGTCCGACGCTCCCGACGACGTCGGGCGGGCGATCCGCGGCGGGGCCCATGGCTATCTCACGAAGCTGGCCGAGCATGCCGAGATCGTGGCTGCGATCCGCGACGTGCACGCGGGCAAGCGTCGGCTGCAGCGGGGGCTCGCCCTGCCCGACACCGGCCCGGCGGCGGGCCCGCACGGCCTCTCGCCGCGGGAGATCGAGGTGCTCACGTTTCTGCGGAATGGCTACAGCAACGCGGAGATCGGCCGCACGCTCGGGATCACGGAGCGCACGGTGAAGGCCCACGTGGCGGCACTGCTCGAGAAGCTCGCCGCGGCCGACCGGGCCGAGGCCGTGGCCCGCGGGTTCGACCTCGGCATCCTCAAGGCCGCGCGATCGGGCTGACGGCGGAGGCTTTGCACCCAGGGCCGGACATGGTTTTCACGCCACGATCAATCAGCGATTGTGTCGTGACACGAGCGGGAAAGCCGCGGGGTTCCGGATCGAATCGACGCTCAAGTCGACATCGAGTAGCGGCCAGTGGAGATGGTCGCGACGCGAAACCATGGAAACAGACCGAAGGGCAGGAAAAGTTCTTCGTCACCAAGGAGCAGCCACACGCCGTGCCCGGAACCGTGGGACACCTCAACCGGAAAAATGCTCGTTCCAGGCATCGATGAGCGCCTGCAAGTGCTCTTCCACCAGATCTTTCGCTTCATTGACCACATGGTTCAGAAGGCCGGACTGCAGCGCAAAACGGTCCTTCACGAAAGACGGTCAGCATCACCGAATCGTCAACCATGCAGGGCCGTTCTCTAGGCATGCCCAGAGAACGGCGGCGCGAACTCCGACGGCGTCCGGCTGCCCAGAACACCACGCGGACGAACAGGATTGGACTTCCCCCTTCCCTTGTTTCGAGCGGGAAAAACTGGTTCTACGGCCTCGAAAACTCCGACGCGATTGTACTTTCGGCCAATAGCGGGCGACCGGATTGCGACCTAGTTTTGACGGCGGGGGAGATGTTCTTCTCCGCCCCAAGGTGCCAGGGAAGGGTTCAAAACCATGGTCACACGATCGCTCACATTCTTTCGCTTGAAGTTGAAGTCTTTTGGTTCTGGGGATCTCCGTAGCGGGAGGCATCGATGAAAATGCAAGTTAGCCCGTTCCGAATGGCGGCCTCGTTGTCTCGGCAGTGCATGCCTGTGAGGTCTGCTTTGACGTGGCCCGCAGGCCGTCGACTGGGGGCCCATGCGGCGCTGTCTTTGATTCTGCTCGCCGGCGCCTGCTGGCCCTGGTCGGCCCAGGGGCAAACGACCTATTCATTCACCGCGACGGGCAGCAATGCCGATTACGCAACGGGCTCGAACTGGAGCGGCGGGATTGTGCCAACTGGTGCCACCACCGATGTTGTGATTGGCAACGGTGGCGCGACACGATCGTCACTGTTTCAAAGCGGCACGACGTACAGCGCGCGGAATATGTTCATCGGGACCGGCACCGGATCCGTGGGCACGCTGACGCTCGGAGGTTCCGGAACCTTGAGCTTCACGGGCGGAGAGTGGACGAATGGCGTGTATATCGGCCAGAACGGCGGCACGGGCACGATCAACGTCAATGCCGGCCTTTTCCAATCGACCAACGGGTCGGCGGGAGACGTCACTCTTGCCTCGACCGGAACCAACACGAGCGGCTTCCTCACGGTGGCGGGCGGAACCGTGAGTACATACCGGCTGATCCTCGGCGACGCCACGAACTCCACGGCGGTCGCCACGCTCAACAGCGGCGCGATCAACCTGAGCGGTACGGGCTTGGGCTTCCGCGGCAACCTGGTATTCGGCGGCGGCGGGGTCGCAGGCACTTCCCAAACCACGTTCAATCTCAACGGCGGCACATTGACGACGGCGGGTGTTCTGATAGCTGTTCAGCCCTCGTCAGCAACGTTCAACTTCAATGGCGGTGTCATCGTCCCGACTGCCAGCGGCACGAGTTTCCTGGGCTCTGGCATCACGTACAACGTTCTCTCCGGCGGCGCCATTTTCAATACCAATGGATACAACATCAGGGTGCCAGTGGCTCTGGCGGGGAGTGGCTCCAGTGCCGGTGGCGGCCTGCAAAAACTCGGCTCCGGCACGCTGACGCTCGCCGGCGCCAACACCTACACCGGCACGACGAGCATCAACGCCGGCACCCTCGCGATCACCAACGCCAACGCACTCCTGAATTCGACGCTGGACCTGAATGCTTCCGACTCGGGAGCCGTCTCCTTCAGCCAGAACTCCACGCTCGGCGGCCTGACGGGCTCCCGCAACCTCGACATGGGCACGCGGACGCTCTCCATCGGCAACAACAACGCCTCCACGACCTACTCGGGCATCCTGTCGAACGGTGCCCTCACGAAGGTCGGCGCCGGCACGCTTACGCTCTCCGCCTCCAACAGCTACACGGGCGCCACGACGATCAACGGCGGCGTGCTTGCCCTCAACAACACCAACGCGCTCGCCGGAGGCGGCAACATCTCGTTTGGTGGTGGTACGCTGCAGTTCTCGAGCAACAACACGAACGACTACTCAGCCAAGATCAAGAGCAGCGGCAGCGCGATCTCGATCGACACCAACGGCAATAACGTCACGTTCGCAAGCATTCTCGACAGTACCAACACCGGTGGCTTCTCGAAGCTCGGTAGCGGCACGCTCTCGATGACGAGCGGCGCGAGCACTTTCACCGGCCCAGTGACGATCAGCCAGGGTGCGGTGAGCGTGACTACGAGTGCAAACGGTGGCGCGCTTTCATCTGCGAGTTCACTCACGGTCGCCACCGGCGCCACACTTTTGATGACGACCACCGGTGGCGGAAAGAATGCGCTGCCCACCAATGCCCCGTGGACGATTAACGGGTCGCTCACCATCTCCGCCGCGAGCACTGGTCAAGATTTCGGTAACACCATGACGCTCAACAGCGGAACCGTGAGTGGATCGGGCGGCTCAAACTTCGGTTGGCTCAATTGGTACGGCGGCACCCTGGCCGCGACAGGCACGAGCGCTCTTTCCAGCGCATCAGCAATTGGCTTTGGAAGTGCCACGGTCAATACGCCGAATGCAGGTGACCTGCTCACGATATCGGCTCCGATCGGAGCATCGAGCGCCAAATCCGGCAGTTTGACGAAGACCGGTGCCGGCACGCTCACGCTCTCCGGGTCGAACTCCTACACCGGTGCTACGACGATCTCCGCCGGCGTGCTCGCGCTCAACAACACCAACGCCCTCGCCGGAGGCGGCAATATCACCTTCACGGGTGGCACGCTCCGGTATGGTAGCGGCATCACGTCCGACCTTTCCGCCCGCATCAAAAGCAGCAGCGGAGCCGTGGCCGTTGACACTGGTAGCAATGCCACGATCACGTTCGCCTCGGCGATCGACAACTCCAACATCGGCGGCCTGACCAAAACAGGTAGCGGCACGCTCACGCTCTCCGGCTCGAACACCTACACCGGCGCCACGACGATCTCCGCCGGCATCCTCTCCTTCGGCGGCACAAGTAGCCTGCAGGGCACGTCTGGCGTGACGATCGCCGGCGGCGCGGGCCTCACCTACACCGGCGGCGCCGCCACGTTCGGCAAGAACGTGACCGTCACGGCCGGCAGCGGCACCGGCACGATCACCAACTCCGGAGGCGGTCTGCTCACCCTCTCCGGCAACCTCTCCAAAGACAACAGCGTCTTGCGGCTCACCGGCGGCTCGTTCAACGTCACGGGCCTGATCACCGGCACGACGGTCGGTGCGAGCGATCTCGTGATCGACGCCGCGAGCGTTACCCTCTCAAATACGAACAGCTACGACGGCCCGACCTACGTCTACAACTCCGGCACGCTCACGCTCGGGATCGACAACGCGATCCCGAACACCTCGGCCGTGACGCTCGGCAATGCCACCACCCGCGGCACGCTCGTGACGGGCACGTTCACTGATTCGATCAGCCAGCTCCTCTTCTCCGGGTCGGGCGGCACCGTGAGCCTCTCGGGCGACAAGACGGCCTCGGCCCAGCTCGCCACGGCCGGCTCGCTCACGCTCGGCTCGAACGCCAGCCTCGTGCTGACGAGCGCCGGCACGTCGGCCGGCCTCTACCGGCTGATCTCGGCGACGAGCATCTCGGGCTCGTTCGCGAGCAGCAACATCACCGGCACGAGCGCCGCCTACCAGATCCTCACGACGAGCACTTCGGTCGACTACCAGCAGCGGGCGGTGCTCGGGGCGGTGACGGTGAATAGCCCCACTGCGGCAATCATCACCGGCGGCTCGGCGGCCTTCACCTACTCGGTGGCGAATGGTGCGTTCTCCGGCGGTGCCGACCTTGCCGTCACCGGCACGGGCCTCTCGAACGTGGTCGGCACCTCGAGCGGCACGGCCGCGGGCGGCGGCTCGACCGGCTCGCTCTCCGGCCTCTTTTTCAATGGCGCAGGCGTGGGAGCCGGCCAGCAGGGCACGTTCACCGTCAACGCTCCGGCCGCCTACGGCTCGACCTCCACGACCGGCACGGTCAGCGTGGACGTCTACGGGCACGCGAGCGGTTCGGCGGCGGGCACGACGATCGCGCTGCCCGACTCGATCGTGGGCTACAACGGTTCGCTCTCCGGCCTCACGAGTGCGACGGTCTCGAATGCCGCGGGCTACCGCGTAAACCTGATGACGACCGGCGGCACGTCGGCCGGGTTTGTGAACATCAACAACGTCAGCGGCATCGCGGCGGGCAGTTCCGCCTTGATTTCAGCGTCGGCACTGCTGTCGGGGAGCCAGGCGATCGGTGCCAACTCCCTCGGCCAGGTCTTCAACCTGACATACGCCGACAACTCGGCCCTCGCCGGCGCCTCGAACAACCTCGGCGGCCAGTCGATCACGGTGACGGGCAAGGTGCTCGACCACGCCACGTCGAGCCTTGCGGGATCGCTCCTGACGAGCACGACGATCAGCCTCGGCACGTGGAACTACGCCACCAATCAGTGGGAGGGCGGCGGCAGCGGCACCGGACTGTTCGACATCTACAACATCGCAAGCACGTTCGGTGCCCAGCTCACGGCCGACCTCGCGCTCCTCGGCGTGAGTGGCACTGCCGATGGGTTCAGCACGAACCTCAACACGTTCACGGACATCGCCGGGGGCGGGTCGCGACAGTATTCCATCCTCGCCAACACAGCGGGCTGGACGACGTCGGGACTGCGGACGGCGACGTTCACCCTCTCGATGAGCGACAAAGTGGGCATGGCGGGGGCGACGCCCTCCAACACGCTCTCGGTCACGGCCCAGGTGATCGTCGTGCCAGAGCCGGGCTCGCTCGCCCTGGCCGGCATCGGCATCGCCGCCGCAGCCTGGGCCTGCCGCCGCCGGAGGTAGATCCACGCCCTTCTCGCGCTCGGCCCGGTCTTTCGTTCACAACTTGGGAACTGCTTCCATGAGATTGCTTGGCCGTCTGTGTGCCTGCCTGCTCTGTGTCGCTTCCGTGGCTCTCGCGACGGAGACCGTCGATCCTGTCGCATCGCGCGATCCAGCCTTGAAGGCCGTCGTCATCGCGTCCTCGGAGACGGAATCGTTTCTCGCGGTGAGGGTCGATACGACGGGACGGATTTTTGTGGGCGGCCGCAGCGCCGTCTTCGTCCTGGAGCCCACCGCTTCCGGCGGGTACGCAGAGCGGCGGCAACTCGTGTCATTTCCCGAAGATCCATGGGTTCATGACATCGAGATTCGCGGCGACGATCTCTACGTCCTGACCATCAGTGCCCTCTACATGATTCCGGGCGGCCGCGTGAATCGCGATGGGCTGGAGATCCGCCGGTTGATCTGGGGCGTGCCGCGCGGCCATACGCACCAATGCTTTCACGGCCTCGCCTTCGGCCCCGAAGGCGATCTCTATCTCGGCATGGGCGATCCGCTCTGGTACTTCGGTGACTTCAAAAACCGGCCCGATCACTTCGGACACTGGACGTTCTTCAGCCGACGCCCCGGCGATACGTCTGCGGCCCCGCCTGCCGATGGCTGGGAACGCACTCCGTACGTCGGCGTGGGCGGAGTGTTCCGCTGCCGACCCGACGGGAGCAGCCTGCGAGTGGTGGCGGGAGGGTTGCGGAACGACTGCGGCCTCGCCTTCGATCGCGACTGGAACCTGTTCACCAACGACAACGATCATGAGTCACAGCCCGCCGCCTACGTACCGGGCCGGCTGCTCCACGTCACGCCGCACGCATGGTTTTCGTGGCCTCGCGGCTGGTCGCCAGACAAGACGCCTGAACGGCTCGACCTCCTGGCCACGATGATTCCCGATCTGGGCAGATTCGTGCCTGTGGGCCAAGCCTATTACGACGACACGCTCCTTCCAGCGGAGTACCGCAATTCCCTGCTGGTGGCCCGCTGGTGCACGCGACAGCTCACGTGCTACCAACTGGAGCACGCTGGCGCCTCGTTTCGCTGCAAGGAGAAGGAGCTGGCGGTGGGCACCAAGGTGGCTCGGCCGGTGAACGTGACCGTAGGCCGCGGTGGCCGCATTTTCGCGACCATCTGCCACATGCAGGGCAACGAGGAATCCCCGATCTACAAGAGCGACGTCGTGATGCTGACGCCATCGGCCGACGCACCGGATCATCCGTTCGCCGCCTACGACGCCGTCGCTGTCGATGTTCCCCGCTTGTTCGCGGATTTGGCCGACCCGTCATGGTCGCGCCGCAAGGAGGCGCATATCGAGCTGTTGCGTCGTAGCGACATTCCTGGGGCGGCGTTCGTCGATCGCTGGGATCGGTCCTCCCCGGGCAGTGCGGAGCGTCGTCATTTGGTGTGGCTCATGGGCCTCCGGGCAGATGAAACAGTCGCCAAGGAGCGATTGACGCAGGCGCTGCACGACTCCGACCCGATCATCCGCCTGCAGGCCGTCCGCTGTTTCATGGAGCGGTTTCCCGAGTCGCTCCCCGGGATGCCCGGCCTCTTGGCCGATCCTGATCCGCAGGTGCGGCACGCAGCTCTCGTCGCCTGTTTCCAAGCCCCGAGCCTGCGCAACGACGAGTCGCTCGTCACGTCGATCATGGATGGCCCGGCTCGGTCGGACGACAGCTATTTGCGGCAGGCGGCGACGCTCCTCCTTGCCCGCTGGTGCCCGGCCGAACGACTGGAGACATGGGCGACGTCATCCACGTCCAAAACGCGGCTGGCGGCGACGCTGGCCGCGGGCTTCCGGCTCACGTTGCCCGATCCGGTCTCGACCCCTCCGGAGGAGCTGCAGCTGTCAACGTGGGCCGACAGTCCCCAGCGCGTGCAGTATGCCGACGAAAAGGTCGATCTGCGGAAGCTCGGACGACTTGGGATGTACACCATGGCCGGGCTCTGGCAGGCCACGCAGCATTCACCCGACCAGGAAAAACTCTTCGATCTGCTGGCCGCTCGGCTCGACGATTCGTCCGAGTCGGTTCGCCTGCAGGCTGCGGCTTTCTTGAACCTGCTCGATGACCCGCGCAGCCAGTCTCGCGTGAATGCCGTTCGGGAAGAGGTAGAGCGGCGCACGAGGGAACGCGTTGCTGCAATGGCTGCCGCCGCGCCGAAACCAGGTGAGTTTCTGGATGCCAACCGACCAGCCTGGGACCCGGCGGCCTTCGCCGGCGTGGACTGGGGCAAGGAGGTTCAGGGAGGCGACGCCACGAGAGGCCAAAAGCTCTTCGGCGCCGGCGGCGTGGGGTGCGTGAAGTGCCATGCGATCGACGATGCGAATCCGGTGGCCGGGGGCCCAAGTCTCTCAGCGGCCAAGAAGCGGTTCACCGTCGCCTACCTGGTGGAGTCGGTGCTGGAGCCGGGGAAGGCGGTGGCGCCACTCTTCCGGGCCACGACCGTCGTGACCGCCGATGGTCGCAGCCTCACCGGCCTGCTCTCGGGAGAGACCGCCGAGTCGCTGAAGCTGATCCTGCCGGACGCGACCGAGGTCTCGATCCCGATGGCCGATGTCGAGGAGCGGGTCATTCAGGCCGTTTCGCCGATGCCGCAGGGACTCGTGCGAACCAAGGAAGAACTCAAAGACCTGCTTGCCTATCTGCTCGAACCGGCCAAGGTTGAAACCGCCTCCGAATCGCAGTGACGATGCGGTGGGATGAGTGGGAGATCCAATGCGTAATTTCGTTTGCCGTCGAGGCATGACGCTCGTCGAGCTGCTCGTGGTGATTGCGATCATCGCGCTGCTCGTCGGGCTGCTCGTGCCAGCGGTGCAGTCGGCTCGGGAGGCAGCCCGTGCGGCCCAGTGCCGCAACAACCTCAAGCAGTTGACGCTGGGTCTGCATTCCTTCGCAATGCAATCGCAGCGGTTTCCCGGAGCAAGCGATCTGCTGTTCTCCAGCAGTGCTTCATACGACTGGACGGGTCTCAAGACGGGGCGCAGAGGCAGTTTTTTGTCGCTGGCCCTCCCCTACTTCGATCAGCAGCCGCTCTACGATGCATGCCGATCCGACATCGACAACGTGATGTCAGGCACCTTCGCGAACGGTCAGCGGCTCGCATCGACCTCTGTCAACCTCTTTCTTTGTCCGTCCGACACGGATCGTGGGCCCATGAACGGCAACCCGTGGCCCGTCCGCTGGGGAGTGACGCCGACATCAATGAAAGGGCTGAATCCGGCCCCGAGCAACTATTCGATCAGCATGGGAAGCCAACAATTCGACAGTTCTGCGCCGTATCCGGGCAACGTATTCGGGACGGGCGCCGCAGGCCATGGGGATAATTCATTCGGAAAGGTAATTTCGGGAATCTTTTCGCACGTCGACTATGGGGCCCCCATGGCGGCGATTCGCGACGGCATGAGCAACACCCTGCTGCTCGGCGAAATGTTGCCGAAATGTTCGTGGCATGCGCAGGACGGCTGGATGCATTTCAACAGCCTGTGGAATGCGACCAGTTCGCCACTCAACTATCCAACATGTCCGGGCGAGCCCGGCTATGACAGCACGCTCGACACGGGGGGCATCATGGCCCGCTGTAGTCGCGAGCAGGCCTTTCGATCGCGCCATAGAGGCGGCGCGCACTTTGCGATGGCTGACGGAAGCGTCGTCTTCATCAGTGAACTCATCGACTACAACCTCTATCAACGCCTGGGCGATCGGCGGGACGGCCTGCCGATCGATCCCTTGCCATGACATCAATGCTGAAACCCGTTGTGCTGGTGTTTTCGCTTGCGCTTCTCGGCTGCGGTGCACGGCGACCGATAACGGTGCCCGTTTCGGGTGAGGTGCGGCTCCAAGGCCGTGCCGTTGACGGCGCGACCGTCACCTTTTTCCCCGCCACGGGAAGGCCCGCACACGGCGTCACCGACTCGTCCGGCTGTTTCCGTATCCGCACTTGGACGGCCGACGATGGGGCAGCCCCGGGCGACTATGTCGTCTGCGTCGCCAAAGCAGTGCCGGCGGCTGAAAGAAACGACAACCAAGGGTATGTATGGTCGAAAAACCTCTTGCCTGAGCAATATTCGCAGGTTGGCTCAACCCACTTGCGTGCAACCGTCACAAAAGGGGCGGCGAATCGGTTTGTCTTTGACCTGAAGGATCTGAAGTGACTGGCCGGGCCTGCCTGACCTGCCCCTGCCTTCACCGTCGCCATTGACCCCCTCCCCAAATCTCGGGCCAGGTCTTGTGAGAGAATCCTTGTGCCTGGCTCATTCCGGCGGCGCGGTGGCCAGTTGGCTACAGCATTGCCAGGCTTGGATGCGGGACCGGAAGATTCTCACGGATGACGTCACACGCAAAGAACGATGATTATCTTCATGGGTGGCGTTCCGACACCGGGTGCGATTCGATGGAAAGGTGCTTCATGATCCGCGGCTTCATGCTGCTGGCCCTCGCCTGCTCCGCCGCGATGGCGGCCGACACCGCGGCGCTGCCGCGGGATGCGTTGCTCGGGCAACTCGGGGCGCCCGCCGGCTTCACCGCCACGATCTTCGCGACTCCGGCCGAGGCCAATTATCCGGTGTTCGTCGCGGCCACCGCCGACGGCACGCTCTTCGTGTCGAGCGACGGCAACGGCTCGCTCGGCCGAGATCCGAACCGGGGCCGCATCCTCCGCCTTCGGGATACCGACGGCGACGGGGTCGCCGACGACGTCAAGGCCTTCGTGGATCGGCTCGACAGCCCGCGCGGCCTCGTCTGGGTCGATGACCGTCTCATCGTGCTCCATCCTCCGCACGTGACGAGCTTCCAGGATGCCGACGGCGACGGCCGCGCCGACGACCAGACCGGCAAAAGGCTCATCTCCGATATCGCCTTCGACTACTCCCAGCGGCCGGCAGACCACACCTCCAACGGGCTCGCGCTGGGCGTGGACGGCTGGGTCTACGCGGCGATCGGCGACTTCGGCTTCATGGAAGCTGTGGGGAGCGATGGCAGGAAGCTGCAACTTCGCGGTGGGGGCGTCGTGCGGTTCCGCCCCGATGGCTCCGGCCTCGATCTCTTCGCCCGCGGCACCCGCAACATCCTGGAGGTCGCGGTGGGGCCGCTTCTCGACATGGTCGCCCGCGACAACACCAACGACGGCGGCGGCTGGAACGTGCGGCTGCATGCCTTCACGGGCCTCGAGGATCACGGATACCCGCGACGCTACATGCACTTCGCCGACGAGATCGTCCCGCCGCTTGCCGACTATGGCGGCGGCTCGGGCACGGGCGGCTGCTGGATCGACGAGCCCTGGATGCCGGCGGGCGTCAACGACGCGCCGTTCACCTGCGACTGGGGCGCGGGCAAGATCTTCCGCCATCCGCTCACGCCGCGGGGCGCGGGCTACGAGGCACGGCAGGAACCATTCCTGGGCATCGTGCGGGCGACCGATCTCGACGTCGACGCCGTCGGCAACCTCTACGCGGCAAGCTGGCGCGGGGGAACCTACTCCTGGACTGGACCGAACGTGGGATTCATCGCCCGGCTGCGGCCAGCGGACGCCCCAGCCATGCAGTGCCCGGATTGCCGGTCGATGACGCCGGAAGAACTCCTGCAGACGCTCGCGGGCCCGAGCCACCGGCTGCGGATCGAGGCCCAGCGGGCGCTGCTCACCCGGTCACTCGTGACGGCGAACGCAGCCGCCCTCGAGTCGCTCGCCGCGGATGCCAAGGCACGGCTCGCCTCCCGCGTGGCGGCTCTCTTCACGCTGGCGCTCGGCAAAAAGGCGGAGGCGATACCGACGCTCGGGCGGCTGGCCGCCGATTCGTCGATCGCGGCTTGGGCGGTGCGCGCGGTCGGCGACATGATGGCCGAGGGCGTCACCGTCCCGGCGGACCTCGTCACTGCGGCACTCGGGTCGCCCGACCCGCGCACCCGCAGGGAGGCGATCGTCGCCAGCGTCCGCGCGGGCCGCGGCGATGCCGTGGGCCGCATCCTGCCGCTCGCGGCCGATGCCGACGGCATCGTGGCCCACACGGCGGTCGAGGGCTGCGTGCGGCTGGCTGCGGCCGACGAACCGGCCGCGATCGCCGCCTGCTGCGCAATCCTCGACCTGCCGGCACCGGCGGCGGCCGTGCATCGCGCCGCAGCCCGCGTGCTCGGCGAGATCCATTCCGATGCCGCGGCCGCGGCGGTGACCGACCGTTTGGCGACGGCGACCGATCCCGCGAGGCGAGGCGACCTCGTCTGGGCCGCCGCGCGGCTCTGGCGCCGCGAGCCGGCCTGGAAGGGGGAAAGTTGGGGCACGCGGCCCGATACCCGCGGCCCCTACTACGCCATGCAAGACTGGTCCGCCACCCAGCGGCTGCACGATACGGTCATCGCAGCTCTCGGTGCCGCTGCTCCTGCGGAACTGGCCGACCTTGCCCGCACCCTGGGGCTGCATCGCTTTCCATCCGACCCCGTGCTGCCGGTCTTGCTCGCCCGCGATCCATCGACTACGTCGGTCGTAACATTCATCAATCTCGCTGGAGCGACTCCACCGGAGGCCGTCCTGAAGCAGATTGCGACGGTAGCGGGCAGCCCGGCCGAACGCCTGGCAGCAATCCGGGTGCTGGCCCGCAGCCCGTCGCCGAACTCGATCCGGCCGCTCTTCGAAGCGGTCATTGCGGCGGAGGGGGCGGGACTCCCGGCCGACGCGGCCCAAGAGATCCGGCAGGCCGCGATCGGGAGCAAGGCGGCTGCCCTCGATATCGGCGAGGTCGAGCGAATCGCCGCCGAGTGCCCCGCACAACGCTCCCTGGCCGACGACATGCTCCTCGCGGTAGCCGGGTCGAGTGCTGCGAAAAGCAAGGTCCGCGGCGAGGCGGCATCGCGGCTGACGGCCGAATGGAACCGCGACGCCGCGCGGCGGCTCGCACTTGTCGCGGCCAGCGTGCGGACGCGGTCGAGCGTGCTGGCCACCAGCCTCGTCGCCGCCGTCGACCAGACGGAGGATCGCGCGCTTGCCACGGCCGCCGCCGAGGCGCTCGCGACACTCGGCATCGATCCGAATAAGGTCCGCGACATCGCGAGCGACACGGGGCCGACGATTGCGAAGCGGAAGGTCGGCGACGTGCTCGCGCTCATCGATCAGCGACGCGGCGACCGGGCGGTCGGTGCGGAGCTGTTCGTTTCCACGAAATGCGTCTCGTGTCACGCGGCCGGCGTCGACAGCGCCGGCCTGGGGCCATCCCTCGCCAATGCCGCGGGCATCTACAACCGCCGGCAACTCGCCGAGAACGTGCTGCTTCCCAACAAGTCGATCGCCCAGGGTTTCGCCACCACGGCGCTGGTGCTCGACGACGGCCGGTCACTCGTCGGATTCGTGACGAGCGAAGGGGCCGACACGCTCGCCCTGCGGGATGCTCAGGGGGTGGAGCACCTGATCGACAAGAAGGCGATCGACGAGCGGGCGAAGCTGCCCACGAGCGTGATGCCCGAGGGGCTGGTGGCCGATCTTACGATCGCCCAGTTCGCGAGCTTGATCGACTACGTCGAATCGCTCGCGGCGACACAGCCGGCACCCCCCACGGGGTCCCAGTAGTCGCTGCACAGCGAGAAAACAGTCTCCATTCCCTGCACAACCCTACGGGGAATCGGGCCTTACCTATCTTCGCGTCCGTGGCGGATATCACCAGGAATCTACCCACGTGACAGTTGGAGCGTTCCGCATGATGGTCGTCAGTCGTCTGCAGTTGATCTCGTTCATGGCGATCGCACTCGCCTGGCTGCCCCACGCTGGAGCGTCCGGCCCGACGCCGCTCACCCT
>Ga0214917_10003922_pt1 | contig 16898 bp, 17 predicted proteins | sample LL_1208_BB_MetaG_FD_177983 | JGI IMG/M metagenome (GOLD analysis project Ga0214917, IMG submission 177983) | Freshwater microbial communities from Lake Lanier, Atlanta, Georgia, United States - LL_1208_BB | ecosystem: Environmental > Aquatic > Freshwater > Lake | place: USA: Georgia | collected... | reverse complement strand
GCCATTAGTTGACCACCAAAACAGATACCAAAGATTGGAATGCCAGCATTGTGAGCGGCTTTTAACTTAGCTAATTCAGGTGTTAACCAATTACCAATTTGATCATCTTCATATGCACCATAAGGAGCTCCCATTGGCACAATCACATCAAAATCGGAAAAGTTAGGAAAGGTGACATTAATATTTGGATTGGCGTAATCACTCTCTGAGATAACTAGAAAGCGTTCAATCTCGTAGCCATGTTTTTCAAAGGCGCGCCAAATTGGGCCACCGAGGGAGACATGATCATGTTCAATGAAGAGTGCGCGCATTGGGGGAGTTTACAGGCAAAAGCGCTACTTAAATTAGTCCTTTATACACTCAAACTCTCTACCATCAAAGCTAGTGAACTAACCGCCAACCTTAACTTGTTTATACAGTGGTTCACCTTTTGCGAACTACCTTAAGTTGAACTTTTTAGCAATAGAGGATTTAAATTATTACGTTAGCATTTGGTAATAAGAGTTAGTTGAATTTATTGCATTTTAAAACACGTAACGTAAATTGGTATTCCTAACTTGTCGTATTACTTAACACGGTAATGAAAGAGGCATATATAACGTTTTTGTATCTTGTAATACAAGATTTAACTGGTACTTGCTATTGCTAGTCAGCAACAAGCGGTCTAATATTAAATTCTAGGGGGTATATATGACTTGGTACGAGTTAGATTCATCTCCAAACATTATTGACCCACCAACTTTCGACCCAAAGCATAATATTAAGGTAGCCGTTGTTTCTTTTTTACGTGCATCAATTATTCGCGGAGATATTAAAGCAGGTGCGGTTCTACATGAGTCAGATCTGCAAACTAAATTTGGCATAAGTAGGCCACCGATTAGAGAAGCTTTAGTTCAACTTGAACAAGAAGGTTTAATTAAAACATTTCCTAAAAAAGGTTCGGTAGTAACTGAAGTAGACACTGAACAAATCAAACAGTCACTTTTTGTCAGAAGTAATTTGGAAGTAAGTAATATTGAATTACTAATGCAGAATATTGACATTGATGGCTTGGAGCAGTTGGACGCAAGTAATAATGAACAAATTGGGTTGCTACAAAGTGAGAATTTTCATGGGCTATACGATTCGATGGATAAATTTCACCATATATTGTTCAAATTAAATGGATTACCAGCAGTATGGGAATTAATTAGGCGCGAAAAAATATCTCTCGACAGAATACACGCCTTGAATGTGGCATCTAATTCTTTGACTAGTCCTAAAATTGGTCATTTTGAAAGAATGAATTTAATGTACACACAGCATGTGGATCTAGTAGATAGCTTAAGAAATAAGGACCTAATTAAGGGTGCTTTAATTATAAAGTCCCACGTCAATATCGATTTTGACTCTGCAAGTAATCATTTGAACATGGTACCTAGAACTACTTTGAATAATTCAAACAATAAGGCGATATAGATATGGGGCCATTATCAGGAATTCGTATTGCTGACTTCACGCAACTTTATCAAGGACCACTTGCAACCCAAGTTCTTTCAGACATGGGAGCGGAGATAATAAAAATAGAGCCACCAAAGGGAGATTTTTTTAGGAACTGGGCAATTGGTGATAAATATATAAAAGGCGAAAGTATTTCATTTATGTCGGTGAATAGAAATAAACGAAGCATAGTTCTTGATCTTAAAAAGCCCGATGGAGTTTTGGTTGCTAAGGAAATTATTAGGAACTCGGATGTGGTGATTGAGAATTTTAGACCAGGAGTGATGGACCGATTAGGCTTAGGTTTTGAGAACTTAACAGAAATTAATCCTAAAATTATTTATTGTGCAAGTTCAGGTTATGGAACCTCCGGTCCATATGTAGATTACCCTGGTCAAGATCTATTAATACAAGCGATGACAGGCACAATGTGGCTCAATGGCAGGTTACAAGACCCTCCTTTTGCCGTCGGATTTGGATTAGCTGATGTAACTGGGGGATTACATATTGTTATGGGGACGCTTGCTGCATTGATAGAGCGTCAATCAAGTGGAATTGGTCAACGAGTAGATGTTAACTTATTAAATTCACAGTTAACAATGTTAACTCACGAAGTTACATATTTTGCAAACACTAAAGAAAAGCCAATTAGACCAGTAGCCAATTCAACTGGGGCATATACGGGAGCGCCGCTAGGAATATATCAAACAAAAGACGGCTTTATCGTAATTGCAATGATGTCAATTTCTAAGCTGGCAAAGTTGGTTGGTGCCACTACATTATTTAATAACGATTCCTCAAATGATATTGCCCAAAGAGCTGAAATACATGCAGAGTTAGAACTTAATTTTAAAAATAAAACAATTAATGAATGGTTAACAATATTAAGAGCAGCAGACGTTTGGTGTGCTCAAGTTAAAACTTTTGAGGAAATGATCTCAGACGAACAAGTAATTTGGAATAAAATGATTCAAAGTGTTGATCATCCCGTGGTTGGGCCGCTAAGTATTGTTGGTCCGTCTATTCTTTTTTCGCGTACCAAAAGCGGAGTCCGCTTACCACCACCTTTACTTGGACAGCACTCTCAAGAGATTTTAAACGAATTTGGTTTTAAAGAAAATCAAATCATCAGTTTTCTCAAATCAAAAGCAGTTATTAACTATCAAGAAAAGAGTACCTAGGCATTATGGACATCAATCAAAAAGAATTACCTAATCAACCTGATTGGGTATGTACTAGCTGGAGGGAAAAATGAAAATAACCAAAGCAAGAAGTATCATTCTTGCAAGTGTACTAGCAACAGCTGTGCTCCCATCAATAGCAGCTCAGCAGGCACATGCAATTGATACTCTAGAAGTATGGTCCTTGCAACAATCTGAGGGACCATTAAAAGAAGCACAATCAAAAGCTGTTAGAGATTTTGAAGCAGCAAATAATGTAAAGGTTAACTTTACAACTTACCCATATGTTGAATTGCGAGATAAGTTACTTCTTGCTGCTTCATCTAATGCTGCACCAGATGTGATGATGTTGGATCAAATTTGGGTTGCACAATATGCAGGTGCCGGATATATCGATCCAATTGATGCTCGAATGACAACTTCTGACATTAAAGGTACAGACTATTTTCCTGGTGCCTGGAATTCAGGATTTGTAAAAGGCAAGCAGTACACAGTCCCATTTGATGTTGGAGTTTGGGGAATGCTTTATTACAACCAAGATATGTTCGCTAAGGCTGGAATCAAGACTGCACCAGCAACATGGGATGAATTAACTGCCGCAGCCAAGAAATTAACTATTGGCACAAAACAGTATGGCATAGGAATATTTACTGGTCCTGGCGATGCAACTAACTGTGTCTATGACGCTTTCGTATTCTCTGCAGGTGGCACTGTAGTAAATAGTGATGGCAAGACAACAGGACTTGGTAGCGCAGCTGCTAAGAAAGCTTTGACTCAATTGAAGACTCTTACTGCTTATGGACCAAAGGGAGTTGGATCTAGAGATGAGGAGCAAGCATTCTCATTGTTTACCTCAAAGAAAACAGCGATGGCAATCTATGGGGAATGGGGTCAAGACACAATTAAGGCTCGCGATCCAAACCTTAATTATGGAGTTGCCGTATTACCAGCACCAGAAGGTGGTAAGTCTGTTGGTACATTTGGAGGGTTTAATCTTGGAATTTCTTCCAAATCTACAAAGAAAGATCTAGCTTGGAAATTTATTCAATATGCTTCAGGTGCCAAAAAGCAACTAGAAATAACAATGCTTACACCTGCACATAAAGCTGCTGCGACAACTTACTTAAATGAAAAGCGTCGATTCCCAACAACAGTTTACAAGCAATTGAACCAAGCACTTTATCGTCCACTTATTGCTAACTATCCAGACTTTGCTGATGCTCAACGCAGCATGTTGACAAAGGTATTGTCCGGATCAGAATCAGTTGATGCAGCCCTTAAAAAGGGTGTTCCTGCATTGAATGCAATTCTGGCAAAAAGCTAAACTATAAAACTTAAGGGTGCAACAATGAGTAATTTCTTAGCATCAGTCTTTTCCCGTCCTAGGGGCAGAAGGCTGCAGTTAAAAAGGCGTAAGCCACGAGGCTGGCGGAATAACTTCAGGAACGTGATTCTGGGTTACTTTCTTATCTCGCCGGTTGTCATACTCATTGTTGCCCTCTTGGGATATCCATTATTTAAAACACTTCAACAAAGTTTTTACGATGTTAGGCCAGCTGTTCAGGCAAACGAATTCATTGGACTTAGAGGCTTTACTGAACTATTTGCAGATCCACTTTTTGCTACAGTTTTAAGTAACTCTCTATTGTGGACAATTTTGGTTGTATTTTTCCAGTTTATGTTGGGATTATCTGCCGCACTTGTGTTGAACGCCAAATTTCATGGCCGTTGGTTCTTTCGAATATTAATGGTAATGCCATGGGCGCTACCAGGGATTGTTGTTGCCCTAATGTGGCGCTTAATTTTGAATCCAGATTTCGGTTCTTTGCAACTAGTCACCAATTTCTTAGGGCTGCCCGTAATTGATTATCTTGGACAATCATCGACTGCATTGATATCAATTGTTTTCGTCGCGGTATGGAAAGGGTTTGCATTTTGGATGCTTATTATTTTGGCAGCATTACAAGGTGTACCTAAGGACCAGATTGAAGCAGCTGAAGTTGATGGCGCAGGACCAATCAGGACTTTTTTCAATATCTACATACCAAATATGATTTCTGTCCTGCGCATCGGATTCATTCTTACAGCAATCTGGACCTTCAATTATTTTGAGTTAGTTTTTGTCATGACGGCTGGAGGGCCTGCTGGGGCAAGCCATACTTTCCCGACAATTATCTACGAGCAAGCCTTTAGGCGACTTGATTTTGGGCTAGCCTCGAGATTTGGTTTTATAAGCATTCTTATCATGTTAGTTCTGAGCATATTTTTAATCAGAGAAGTAAGGCGAGCAAATAAACATGGGTAAATCAGGAAAAATAAAGAGAACTTCAATTTTTTGGAGAATTTCTTGGATTACAACTGGATTATTAATGCTCCTGTTTGTACTCAGCCCACTGGTCGCTTTAATCTCCACCTCTTTTAAACCAGCCGAAGAACAGCTTGTATCACCTCCCACTATCTTTCCTGTGAACCCTACTTTAGAAAATTATGTTGCTGCTTTGAATGAGCCTGCATTTATACGGTATTTAATCAATAGTTTTGCAATTACTGTTTCAACGACAATATTAGCGATTATTTTTGCAACATTCGCAACCTTTTCCTTCACGCGACTGAAATTTCCGGGTAACAGAGTATTTTTAGTTGTAGTTGTTCTTGGACAAGTAATTCCTTTGTCAGCGATTGCTGTTCCTTTGTATCAAAATGCTACTGCGTTGGGAGTTATTGACTTTTTACCGGCACTTGTTGCAGTTTATCTGGCTTTAGTACTTCCGGTCGCAGTGTGGATGTTGAGAAGTTATATGGCAAATATACCAAAGGAGATTGAAGAGGCCACTTTAGTTGATGGCTGCACACCGCTCAATGGATTTTTTCGAGTGCTGCTCCCAATGGTTTTGCCTGGAATCGCTGCCACGGCTTCATACATTTTTTTCGTTGTATGGCAAGAATTCTTATTCGCTCTCGTTTATACAACTAAGCAAGAGAACCGCACTGTATCAGTAGGAATTCTTGACTTCGTTGGTCAGTATGAAACTAACTGGGGAAATTTAATGGCTGCAAGCGTACTAATGGCAATTCCTGCAATGCTGACTTTCCTATTTATTCAGAAGCGTCTAGTCAGCGGCCTGACCGATGGCGCAGTTAAGTAGTAGATGTTAACAAGGTCTGAAGTAACCAAACAGTTACAAATAGATAGAATCATCGGCATAGTTAGATTAAATGATGCATCCAATTTGGTTGAACTTGCACAAGTTCTTCAAGATGCTGGTGTTAATTTTTTGGAAATAACCTTAACCACTCCAAATGCCTTTGAGGCAATCGAGAAAATTAGCGAGATGCTAGATGACGATTTTTATGTAGGTGCAGGAACAGTAACAACATTAAATTTAGCTCAGAAAGCAATAAAATCAGGTGCAAAGTTTATAGTCTCACCAAATTTCAAAAAAGAAGTTATAGAAATTTCTCACTCCAATTCCATTCTTGCAATGCCAGGTTGCCTAACCCCAACGGAGATTTTTGAAGCTCATGAAGCTGGCGCGGATATTATCAAAATTTTTCCAAGCTCTTTAGGTGGGACCGCTTATCTAAAAGAGATACGAGGACCTTTTCCCGAGATTAAATTTATGCCTACAGGGAGTATCACGCTAGATATGATTGCTGAGTATTTGAAAGTTGGTGCTTTTTGTCTGGGAATTGGCACATCCATGATTAAGCCAGATGATATTTACCAGAAAAATTGGAAAAATGTCACCGAAACTATTGCCCAAGTTCAGGCAAAAGTAGCTGTTGTTGGGACAAAAAATTGAGTCTTATACCCAAAGCTTTTGATGTCAACGGACAACATGTACTTATAATTGGAGCTGGTGGCGGTTTAGGCTCAGCAGTTGCAAGGATTTTTGCTCAGTCAGGAGCCAGAACTTCTATTGCAGGCAGAGATATTAACAAGCTCAAAATTCTTGCTAGTACAAATGAATTTATCGGAAAAAATTGCAATAGTTATAGCGTTGATATAACTGATGTTAATTCGGTTAACGGCTTATTTGAGAAGGTAAATAATGTTCAACCGATTGATGTTGTAGTTGTTTGTTCGGGAATTAGTATTCGTTCAAATATACTGGATATGAGTGATTTAGATTTAAAAAAGGTTATCGATACAAATTTGATTGGGTCATGGAACTGCGCCAAAAGTGCGGGTGGTATTTTCAAAGAGAGGTCAAAAGGTAAGCTCATCCTCTTTGCATCGTTAGCGAGTCATTTTGGGTTGAATTTTGCAAGTGCTTATTCGGCATCTAAAGGTGCTGTTGTACAGCTCACAAAGAGCTTGGCGGTTGAATGGGCAGAATTTAACATCCAAGTTAATGCAATTGCCCCTGGCTTTGTTGAAACCGAAATGACTAAAGTCTCATTATCCATACCAGAACGTAAAAAGTGGATTCTAGATCGTACGCCCGCAAAAAGACTTGGAACGCCAGAAGAAATCGCTAATACAGTATATTTTCTAGCTTCTCCTGCTTCAGATTTTATTACGGGACAGACCGTGTATGTTGATGGTGGATTTATGGCAGGTAGTCAATGGTGAATCAATCAGAATTTTTCAATAAGAGTTACTTGATTTCTGGCGCCGCGAGTGGGGTAGGAGCTGATATCTGCAGGGAACTCTTGAATCATGGTGCATATGTTTATGCACTTGACTTTAACGAAAGTGCATTAAAAAAACTTGAAAAAGATGTGAACCTGCCAAAGAGCCTAAAAACAATCTGCACCGATATTAGTAGTGAAGTATCTGTCAAAGCATCAATCGAATCACTGAATTTTACAGATAATAAACTTGACGGTCTTGTAAATGCAGCAGCAATTGTGAATGCAAAGCAATTTGCTGATTTTGATCAAAGCGATTGGGAGAAGACTTTCTCTACAAATCTCTTTGGAACTTATTATCTTATTAAGTATTTAACTCCGCTTCTGATTAACTCTGACTCACCTAAAATTGTTAATTTTGCATCAATGGCAGGTAAAATTGCTGGACAATATACTGCACCGTATGCGGCAAGTAAGGCAGCAATTATTAGTTTGACTCGAAGTGCTGCTATCGCTTTAGCTCCGAAAGTTAATGTAAATAGTATTTGCCCGGGAATAATTGAAACTCCCATGTGGGACTCTTTAGGTTCTGATCTAGAAAAAGTTGGAATCAAAGATCATTTCAATAGTAGATCTTCACAATCTCCACTTGCAAGAGCAGGTAAATCAATGGAAGTAGCACAGGCAACTCTGTTTTTACTTAGTAGCGCAGCTGCTTATATAACTGGTGAAGATCTAAATATTAGTGGCGGGCTGGTGATGCATTAGATGTCAAGTAACTTAGCTCAGGAAATTGAACAACTTATTCAAGAAGAGTCTTTTGATTCAAATCCATATGAAGTTTTGAAGCAAATGCGCGAAGAGGTGCCGATCTTTTGGAGTAATTCGATGGGCGGTTGGCTCATAACAAAATATGAAGATGTGATTCACACCTTCAAAGAAACTGAGGATTTTGGAAATGCAGGCAGACTTGGAAAAGCTGCAGATTATTTACCAGAGTTAACCAGAAGCAAACTTACTGAATTTACAAGACATTATGAAACCATCGGATTGCTGCACTCTGACCCACCTGAACATGACCGCCTAAGGGGTCTTGTAATTAAAGCTTTTAACCCCGCGGCTATAAAGGCCATGCATGCTCGAATTCAAGAAATCGTGGATCAAATTCTTGATGTTGCGTCAACTAATTCTGGTATGGAGGTCATCAGAGATTTGGCATGGGGATTACCGTCTACTGTGTTGGCAGATCTGCTCGATGCACCACCTGAAAGTAGAGAGCTCTTTAAAAACTGGGCTGATACATTGTTAGCTTTTCAAGGAAGCAATAAACCAGATGAACACACACTTTTCAAAACTCAAGAGGCATTAGTGGAATCCAAAAAGTACTTAACTGATTTGATTCAACAGCGGAAAAAGAACCCAGGCGATGATCTGCTTAGCTCACTTGTTTTAGCAGAATTAGAGGGAGAGAAACTAAATCATGACGAACTGCTTAACACCTGTATCACACTTTTAGCAGCTGGGCAGGAAACAACAACGGCACTAATAGGAAATATGATTTTGATTTTAGGGCAAGACCCAGGTTTATTGTCAAAGATTAGAAACGATAGAAGTTTAATTCCTCAAACTATTGAGGAAATTGTTAGATTCGAAAGCCCTATCCCGAGACAACCCAGACTTATCAGGAGAGATATTACAATTTCAGGGGTTAAAATGAAGAAAGGTGACATCGCATTTCAAATGTTGAATTCTGCTAACAGAGATCAAGATGTTTTTGAAAATCCTGATTCAATAGATATCAATCGCAAACCAAACAAACACTTAGGGTTTGGTGTTGGTGCTCACTATTGCGTTGGAGCTCCACTGTCTAGGCTTGAGGCAACAATAGTTTTAAACTCAATGTTGGACAGATTTTCTAAAATTGAACTAATCGACGAAAAAGTAGTATGGGACACACGTAAACGTAACTCTCGGGTGTTAAAAGATCTATCAGTAAATTTAGGTTAACTTACAATAAGCCTTTACTTGAAGTTGTAGTATTAATTTTTGTGATGTGCCATCGACCTAAATTAGTTGCGAATATTGAACTACCCCTGAATGCTATGTTTGTAGGGTGGCACAGCAAATGAGCATCTAGGTCTTGAATTAGAATTTCCAATTTTTTATTCCTGTCCAAGACCATAATCTGTGAAGGTTCATAGCAAGCAATAAATAAGTTTCCAAAATCATCGAAGGCAAGGCCATCAGGAATTGCCCCTAAATTGTCTAAATACAATGATTTTTTGCCTGGACTGCCATCGCTATTAATATCAATTTTACTAATAATCTTTCCCCATGACTCAACAACTAATAATGAATTACCATCTGGAGTAAAAGCCAGGCCATTTGCAAAATCAAATGCTTCGTCGGACCACAAATTACCAACTCCTGTTTGCACATCAATCGACCAAATTCCTGGGCCAGGTATCTTTGGCGAATTGCTATCAGAAACTAAAAGACGGTTTCTTTTTCGATCCCAAACTGGATAGTTAGGAACTTTCATTCCAAGATTAGGATTAGTTAACTGGCTTAATACACCATTGGTTGTATCGAGTTTAAAGACACTTGAAGAACCAAGATCGCAAACATATAAATTTGAATCTGCGTCAAATGCCATTCCTAGGCTAAACCCGCCGGTTGAAGCGATTAATTCAAAGGAGCTTCCGTCGGGTTCAATTCTATAAATTTCACCTCGATCGCCACCGCACCATATGCTTCCATCAGTTGCTATGGCGATGCCTTCAGGATGACTTAGGCGTACTTTGCCTAAAGTTCCATCAATGAATACATGCGCGTCTATAAGTAGATCACTTTGCATAACTCAATTATCGACCAAATAATTACTTAAAGCAAGATTAATTCAGAATTTTTCGTATATTTGCTAAACCTTGTAAAGTTGTTTCTTCTGTGCCGGCAAATTTGATTTTCAGATTTAATGAATCAGCTACTTTTCTGGCGATTTTGTCCATTTTAGTTCCAACCCCACCTGCAACTAGAATCTCATAAGTAGAAGTAGGCTCAAATTTGAGAATTACGTCCAGATATTTCGTCGTAATTGAGTTTAAAACATCGCTGGCTAATTTGCCCCTACTTTCTATTAACAGATCCTTGTAAAGGAGAATTTCCGATTCAAAATTTTCAACATCCACTAAAGAATAATGAGCAAATTGATCAATTTGGTTGTTCATCCAGCGAAAATCTGCTTCAGTAGGTTCATTCCCAACTATCATTTGGAGAAACGCTGTGATTGCCCTTCCGCCAGGTAAATGAGTTTTGGTTGCAATAAATTTACCTTGGAAATAAGGCCTAATCTGGATCTCATCATTGGCGAATCCATCATTTAACATGGAAATTTGAGCGCCAGTTCCTAAGTTGATCGCAATCTGTTTATTCGAAAGTTGAATTCCGTACAAAGAACTCTGCTGGTCGCCAACCGGGGTATAAACAGGACAGTCCAAAATTTCACTGTATCCGATAGGAGTCACTTCGCTAACTACATTAGGCAAATCTAAACTAATTGGAAGAAGGTTTCTACTTGTTGGTATCCAAGTATTATTATCAATATTCAAAAATCCAGATGCCGCAGCATCAGTACTATGAGATATAAATTTATAGTCAACACATAATTGAGATCCTATCCAGGATATTATGCTATGAAATCTCAAATCATTTCCAAAGCTGGAGAGATTTTTAACATCGGAATACATACCTACAATAGGGAGCCCTGGCCGGAATTCTCTTCCATTTTTTGCCATTAAATCTGATTTGTATAAACTTTCAAACAAATTATAACTACTTTCATTTTGATGATTTGGGATCAAGCTTCTATTGTCCTGCCAACTTACAATATTAGATTTTGTTCTATTCTCTAAATCTGTTACAACCCATCCACCCATTTGCCCGGTGATGAGCAAACCAATATATTTGCACTCTAAGGTTGCTTTTTTCTCGAGCATTTGTAAACATGTTTGTAACAGGACATCGGGGGATAATTCACGGTGATATAAATTAGGTTTTATTAAGTCTGGTGTATTAATTGAACTCAAATATTGTAAACTTGTACTACCAGTTTTAACTAACGCTGTTTTTATTGAAGTACTTCCCACGTCTAATAAAACATATGCGTTTTCCATTTGAATTTTCCTGATTTTATCTTTTAGATTCCACTCACTTAGTCTATTATTACTGGGTGCTTGGGACAACAGTAAATCAATTAACAGGTTCTACTTGGGGTCATGAAAGAGGATTTGGTCCACTTCTAGCATTAAACGAGCTACATCAAGAGTTATTTCCATGCCCCGTTAATTGGAACATTCGAAGTCTAAAAGAATTCGGCGAACACTCGATGCTTAACTTAACAGATAATTATGACTTAGTGGTTTTTGATCACCCTTTCATCGGTGAAATTGCAAAAAAAGGTTTGATGCTGCCGTTAAATGAGTATATAGAAAAAGATTATTTAGAGGACCAAAAGTTAAATTCAATTGGAAATGCGTACTCTAGTTATGTATGGGATGGCAATATATATGCCCTACCTATCGATGTTGCTGGCCACGTAAGTGCAAGACGCATAGACCTATTCAAGAAATATGGTTTGTCAATTCCAAGTAATTGGGATGAGGTGATGGCTTTAGCGGAAAACACCAAATATTCAAAAGGTTCCTTGGTAGCAATACCTGGTTTTTCAGTAGATTTGTGGTGTTTTTTTGTGACACTGCTTGCAAATAAGGGGTTAAACCCATATCCAGACTCAACTACTTTTGTTACGAGCGATCAAGGTGCAGAAAGTTTAGAGTACATCAAGAAACTTGCAAAACTTTCACCTTCAGATTCAAAATTTTGGAATCCAATTCAAACTTTAGATGCTATGAGTACTCAAGAGGAATTCATATACTGTCCAGCTCTTTTTGGTTACTCAAATTACTCGCAATTAGAATTCCGGAAAAACTTAATCTCGTTTGGAGAATTGCCGGGCGGTGGGAATGGCTCAAGTGGTGGAATTCTAGGGGGAGCAGGTATTGGAGTTTCAGCAAAAACAAAGAGCCCAATCGAAGCGGTTAAGGTGGCGGAAATTTTGAGTTCTGCAAAGATCCAAGCAGGTTTATATGTTCAACATGGAGGTCAACCAGGGCATAGGACTGCATGGAATGAGAATAGAAATAATTTACTCACCAACAATTTTTATCGAGATACGTTAGCGACTTTAGACAAATCATTTTTAAGACCAAGATTTTCTGGTTTCGTGAACGTACAGACGGTGTCATCAGATGTTATTTGGAAGTATGTGAATGGCAGCATAAGTGCCAAAGAAACCATTAATTCTTTGAACTCAATATATGCTCAAGCTTATGCTAATCAAAATAATTAAAGTTTGTTAAAGTTTGGCTTTCTTTTTTCCATAAAAGCAGAAACTCCTTCTACCCCATCTTTGCTCTCAATTAAATCAGATGTAACCTGGGTTTCAAGTTTAATTGCTTTATCTAGCGGCAAATCTAATCCTTCGTACACCAATTTCTTCAGCAATCCTTGAGCTAGAGGTCCATGCTTTAACACTTGATTTATATACAACTCTAACTCTTCATCAAATTTATCCGATGAAAGTACTTGTGAAATAAATCCATACTCAAAAGCTTCCAATGCTGACAGAAAACGGCCCCTCATAATTAGATCATTAGCTCTAACACGACCAATCAATCTTGGTAATAACTGAGTACCCCCACCACCTGGAAGTAATCCAAGCAAGGCTTCTGGTAATCCCAGTTTGGATGAATCACTTGCCACAATTAAGTCACAATTCAATGCAATTTCCAAGCCGCCCCCAAGTGCATAACCATTGATCGCAGCAATGAATGGCTTAGGTGTTGTTCGGATAAGTTTCATTACTTCGTGCCCATACTCCATGAAATTTAAATATTCATTTTTCTTGATACCTATATAATGTTCGATATCTGCACCTGATATGAAAGCCTTGTTACCCGCACCTCTTAAAATGCAAATCCGTGCCGAGCTTTCTTTGAATTTGGAAACTGCTTTTTCCAACTCCTGATAAACCTGAGGTGTTAGAGCATTTAATTTTTCTGGCCGATTAAAAGTAATCTGAAAAACCTGGTTGCTTTCTGCAACCAAAACCACTTGTGAGTCCGCCAATTAAGCACCTTTCGCTTAAGATTTAGGTTAGGGTATCACCTAACCTAATTTTGATCTATATCCACTTGTAATATTAGTTTAACCCCTTGGTACATGCAGATATTTGCCATCTTACAAAATTACCTTCAGTGAAGTAGAGTTTGTCTGTGATCGAAATTTCAAATGGAAATTTACTTGTAGAGATTAACGAATTATTGGGCGCTGAGATCGCTTATTTCGGCACAAAGAATAGAAACTATTTGGCTTATTATGATTGGAATTCTCCAGTTGGGGCATCAAAATCTGTGCACTATGAAACCCCGCTGATGGATTTTATGTCTGAGTATCGTGGGGGCTGGCAAGTATTGTTTCCAAATGCAGGCAATAGTTCAAAAATCAATGGCATTGAACTTCCTTTTCATGGAGAGGTCTCTCGCACTAAAGTAGAGATAATTGAATTGACTGAAAATAAAGTTGTTATCACTACTGGGTGTCGTCTTCCACTGATACTTACTAGAAGCTTTACGGTTCTTCCTGATAAAGATGTGCTGGTGATTGAGCAGCAAGTCTTCAATGAGTCAAAAATAAAGATTCCATTCATATGGGGAGAGCATCCTGCCTTTGCACTTCCGAAGGGCTCAAGAATTAAGATAACAGGTGCTGAAATTTTGGTCGAACCAAATAATGATGGAGACTATTTGGATTTACCAGCCAATGGCTCGGGAATGTGGCCTTACATCAAAAATAATAATGGAATTGAAGTTGATCTTTCAGTAGTACCTAATGGCCCAGTAGAAAGACTGTGTTACTTGAAGGATGTGAAAGAAGGCTGGGCGGCCTTTGAAATAGATACAGATCTTCTAGGAATGTCATGGGATACAAATGCTTTCCCATACTTGTGGTTCTGGCAACAAATTGGCGGACTTGGGTTTCCATGGTTTGGAAGAGCCATGGTCACAGCTCTAGAACCTGCTTCTAGTTGGCCGTCATACGGACTTTCTGAAGCAATTAAAAATAATCAGGCAACATATATAGATTCAGGAGAAGTTAAATCTTCATGGACTAGCCTTTCTTTAGCTAGTAACCTAGGCAATAAAATAGACGCAGTGTCATCAGTTAGCCAATCAGGCGAGTTCACTTTTGCCTAGGATAGGAGTTTTTAATGAAATATGATTTCAATGGCAAAGTTGCGGTGGTAACCGGTGGTGCAATGGGTATTGGCAAAGCAACTGCGGAATATTTTGCCGAATGTGGCGCAAAAGTATTTGTTCTCGACATTAGTCAAAATCATTTGGATGTGAACTCAAAAGAATGGTCTCTGCGGGGCTTAGAAATCTATTCTATTCAATGCGATTTATCTAGTTCACAGTCTGTATCTTCTGCATTTGACATAATAAAGAGTAAATCTCCTAAATTAGATTTCCTTGCAAATGTTGCAGGAGTGGTTAGGTATGGAAAAATTGATGAGTTAACTGAAGGTGATTGGGATTTTATGATGGATACAAATTTAAAGAGTATGTTTTTTACATGTAGGGCTTCAGTGCCCTTGATGAGAGCTAATGGTGGTGGATCGATTATTAATGTATCGAGCATTCAGGCGATTACTAGTCAACAAACGGTAGCGCCTTACAGTGCTTCTAAGGGTGGAATTGTTTCTTTTACACGCTCAATTGCTTTGGACTATGCAAAGGATGGAATTCGAGCAAACTCAGTTTTGCCCGGTTCGGTTGAGACCCCCATGCTAAGGGCATCAGGCGAGCAGTTTGCACCAGAAGATCCAGAAGGCGCAATGCAAAAATGGGGAAGGGCTCATCCGATTGGTTACTTAATTCAGCCGATTGATATTGCTCGAGTGATTGCATTTTTAGCCAGTGATGATTCAAAGATAATTACGGGAGCACCGATATTGGCTGACGGAGGCTTGTCATCGCAAGCCGGAGTTCAATAATTGATTTTGGGTAGCTACTTGACAATCAATATTGAAAATTTATATTAGCTGCTTTATATATTTGCTTACTTAATAAACTTAAATTGAACGCAGCACTGCAGTTACCTTACCCAGAATTACCGCTTCATCAGCTGGGATTGGTGTGAAATCATCATTTGCTGGAAGTAACCAGTAATGGCCATCTTTCTTTGACCAAGTCTTAACAGTTGCTTCGCCATCAATCATGGCAGCGACAATCTCACCCTTTTGCGCATCCTTCTGGCTTCTAATCACAACAAAATCACCATCACAGATTGCAACATCAATCATGGAATCACCTTTTACCTGAAGTAAAAATAGATCACCTTTACCAACTAGTGATTCTGGAAGTGGCATAACCTCTTCTACTTCTTGTTCTGCCAAAATTGGATTACCAGCTGCAATTCGGCCAACCAATGGAATTAATCGAGTCTTACCTTGTGGGGCAGCCTCACCATCTTGGCCAGGAAGAGTGATCTCAATTGCCCGACCTCGGGATGCATCCCGGCGGATCCAGCCCTTTTCTTCAAGGATCTGCAGTTGATAGGTAACCGATGCGGTGGAGGATAGGCCGGCTTTCTCACCTATCTCACGCATGCTGGGCGGATAGCCCTGGTCCTCAACTGCGGTTTTGATGACGGATAAAATCTTTAGTTGCCTTGGGGTCAGCCCATTCTCATCGGCAGGGCCATCTGGCAGCTCAGTGACCTTCTTTTTGCTGCTCTTACCTACGCTCTTGCTTTGGGTTCTACCGGGGGTTTTAGCCATAAATAAAGGGTAGCAGGGGGATAGAAAAAAATCAAACATATGTTCGGTTTTAACTAGACAATGTCAGTGGGGTAGTGTTTAATTCTCTTTAGAACAGGTGTTCGAATCCCCTCGAACCCGGTTACCAGGAGAAGAAAATGAAGGCAAGACAGGCAAAGCGGTTAGCAAGAACAGTTTTATCAGTATCGCTATTAGTAGTAATTGGCGCTGGTTTTAGCACCATTTCCGCAGCTAGTGATAAGAGTGATGCAACTGCTGTAAAGAGTGAGAGCAAGTATGTACAGATTGTGGTAACCCCTGGTGAGAGCCTCTGGTCGATCGCTTCGATGGTAGCTGGCAATGGCCAGATCGCCTCCGTTGTTGCTGAGATCGTTGAGGTTAATAAGCTAAAGAGCGCAGATGTATCAGCTGGCACCAAGCTATTAGTTCCTACCCTTTAAGCCAGAGATTCTCTTTTAACCACCAGTAGGCCTAATTTCAGGCTGCTGGTTAAAAGATTCACCAAACACGCCGATTCAGGTGCTTCTCAACCGTAAAGTGCGGGTCTATGGTTCACCCAACATATAGGGGTAATTATGCTTATGGCTTCCATAAGTAGTGGTTTTCCGCTATGGTTTGCCTCCCCGCTTAACTAGGAAAAAAAGGAGAATCAGCCGTGATCTGTCCCTTCTGTCGATTTGATGACTCAAGAGTGATTGATTCACGCCCCACTGATGAAGGAACTCAGATTCGCCGTCGCCGCGAGTGCACAAGCTGCGGACGTC
>Ga0214917_10003921_pt1 | contig 16900 bp, 13 predicted proteins | sample LL_1208_BB_MetaG_FD_177983 | JGI IMG/M metagenome (GOLD analysis project Ga0214917, IMG submission 177983) | Freshwater microbial communities from Lake Lanier, Atlanta, Georgia, United States - LL_1208_BB | ecosystem: Environmental > Aquatic > Freshwater > Lake | place: USA: Georgia | collected... | reverse complement strand
TTCATATTTTTATTTTCCTGTTTTTTATCGACTCCAAAAGTGTGTCCGCCCACTGCGTAAGCAGTAGCAAAACACACTGAAACGGATCAGGTTTGTTACCACACTCACAACTTGCTCCCCATTAACCCAAAAGCTAGGACTATTTTGTGACAATATGATGGCACTTATTTTGAGATAAAAATACAAATAATAATCTACCCACCAACGATTTATATTAGTTTTTTAGATAATATATTTATCGCCGTACTAGAAAATAATTTGCCTCACATCGGTATTGAACCTCCGATGCTGTTTTTTTTCTAACTTTCTTAACCCCTTTATCCCTTTATCCCTTTATCCCTTTATCCCTCCTATCCGAAGCCCCCCTACTTAAACGTCCCAACAGGTTTGTTCGAGTTTTTTGGATCCACCACCCAAACCGCAACACTGGATGCGACCACGTAATTGCTCGTACCCACTCGGTTTGTTAAAACACCCCCACCGTTCGTATCAATCGCGAGAAAAAAATTCGACTGCCCTTTATAAAAGCCACTGGGCGTAACGAGCCCCAATGTTGCATTCGTAAACTTCGGCGGCACCTCCAGAAACGCAATCCCGCGTGTATTTTGAATGCTCGCTCCCGTTGAGTTGGTGGTGCTCATCAAATTTAAAAAATTCAAATCCGTTTTTCCGCTGTTGGATGGATACTGCGAGTACTCCGCATAAAAGGCGTTCACGGCTGTCTTGACCGATTCCGCCATCGCCGACACCTCCGCCTTCTTCCCCGCCTGAATCGCCCCATTGATCGCCGGCAAACCTAACCCCGCCAACAACCCAATGATCGAAATGACCACCAGCAATTCCACCAACGTAAACGAGCTGCTTTTTGCCTTTGGAAATTTTCGAGATGAAGTTATGTTCATAACTATGACTACACCCACTCCCCTCCCTTTCCACCAGAAAAATCCTTGCCTCAAAACCTTCGCCACAGATTTAAGACTTCAATCCAAAATCCAATATCAAGAATCCAAAATTTTGAACTCTCCTTTATCCCTTAACCCCTTCATCCCTGTCCGCACCATGGCGGCGTTCACCTTGATCGAACTCCTCGCCGTCATCACCATCATCGGCATCCTCGCAGGCCTTACCCTCGGTGCCGCTGGAGCCGTTCGCCGTCACGGTGCCACCTCGACCGCCAAAGCAGAGGTCGCCGCCCTCCAAGCCGCATGCGACCGCTACTATACGGATAACAATGCTTACCCCATCGGCACTGACAACCCCGCCGCGGCATCCGCTCCAACCGGTGCAACCGATCTTTTCACCAATCTTTTGGGCTCAGTCAGCTTAACAAGCACCACCCTCAGCGGCAAACGGTACTTCGAACCCAAACCCGCAATGGTCTCTACCAACAGAATCCCCAACCACTTCATCGACCCTTGGGGATATGCTTACGGCTACAATTGCACCACAAATAACGACGGAACTTGGAACCCACCTTTAATCTGGTCCACGGCAGGCCAAACAACACCCGCAGGAACTAACAAGTGGATCACAAGCTGGCCTAAGATGTAAATTATTATATAATATAGATTTATATTTAAACATTTCTTTTCCAATATTTGCATTCTAAGCTAGTGTTGACATTGTAAATCAAAGGTGTACATACGTTTGTTGTGATCTTCCCCATTCCCACGCCCGCTAAGCCCGACACGTTTTCTTTAAAACAACATTCGCACCTCCTCCGAACCCAACATCCGTGCGTAAGCGCGTCCTGGGAACGCGGGGAAAAATCCAAAACCCAAAATCGCTGCCTCTCCTCCTTAACCCCTTCCTCCCTTAACTCCTTCATCCCTCCCCGGACCATAGCGGCCTTCACCCTCGTCGAACTCCTTGCCGTTGTTGGCATCATGGGACTTCTCGCCGCAGTTGCTGTTCCCGCCCTCAAAGGCCTGACTGGAAGCGGAGGCCGAAAACAGGCCCTCAACCAAGTCATGGGCGCCCTCGAAATCGCCCGCAACACCGCCATCTCCACTGGCACAAACGCTGCAGTTATCTTTCCCGATAGCACCTTCGCTTCAGGCGATGCATACAAATACCGCTCGATGGCTGTGGTTGCTTGGAATACCACCAACACAAACGCGCCAGCCGCAATGGTCGGCTCCTGGATCGTCCTCCCGCAGGGGATCGCACTCCTTCCAAACTCCATCTCCGCCCTGCCACAAGCGTCCAATGTTTCCGTTCGCATTTTAACAACGAGCAACACAGCGAATTACCGCGCGATCTGCTTTCAATCGGATGGAGGCCTTGACGAAGGCCAATCCTCTTTTCCTACCAACGGTATCGCCTTCTTCGAAGGGACAGTCACGGGCACCACCACGAACCCCACATCCAAAATGACTAATTTTGAAACCGTCCGCCTCACCCGCTACACAGGTCGAACCAGACCCACCCTCGCACCCGCCCCATGAAATCCATTTTTTCCAACGCCACGTCTCGCCACGGATCACCCCTTTCGCACCCTTCATGTCGGCGCTCCGCGAAGGCGCAAGATTCACGCGCGTCATACTTTCACCATCAAAAATCCAAAATCCAAAATCTAAAATTCGGTGAATCTGCCTTCAGCCTGACCGAAGTCGTCATCGCCATGGGCGTGGCCGCCGTCGCCTTCACCTCCATCATCGCCCTATTCCCCCTCGGTCTCAATATGAGCAAGGAGTCTTATGAGGAAACCCAAGCTGCTCTGCTTGCTCAAACCATCTTGTCCGACCTCAAAGACCAGCAAGTTGGAAGTAAAAACAAAAGATACGACGCGGCGGCTGGTGGACCTTTTTCCTATAAACTGATCCAAATCGCAGGAAATGTAGATCCTCAGACCGTTACAACGAACTATCTGGGAGTCGATTTAAGACTCCTCACCCAACAAAATGTCTATTTGGCTTACGACGCCAAAACTCGGACAGATACCGATGCCACAAGCCAACCCATCATGCTTCGACCCAGCGCAGGCCTTCTCAACACCATTCCCGCTTGGTATAGCGGAACAACACCCAGTAACGGTTTGGCCGCTGTGGCGAAAGTCACCTTCGTCCCGACTTTCTCAATCACCACTCTTGCAAACGATACTGGTGTTGTCCGGGTGGATATTGCCATCGAAACCCCGGGTAGTGCGAAACCAGAAAATCGTACGGTTCGTATGTACACAGGAGCAGTCTGCCCATGAACTTCTTCTCTCATCCCGCGCCTGAGGGATCCGCTAAGGCCGCCACGTTCGCCTTGCAACTACCCTCGCACATTCCCACTTTCTCAGCTCTCCATAATCCAAAATTCAAAATCAAAAATCCGCGCGTAAGCGCGTCCCGCATACGCGGGGAAAAATTTAACATCCACAATCGCCGCGCCACCCCCTTAACCCCTTCCTCCCTTAATCCCTTAACCCCCCGCTACTGCGTAGCGGCTTTCACTCTCATCGAACTCATGGCCGCTACCACCGTCCTCTCCATCATTCTTCTCATGATGGTGGGAATGCAGGACCAGATGTCGAGAGCTTGGTCCAACTCCAACCGCCGGACCGATGCCACCCGCGAAGCCCGTGCCGCTGTTCAGACCATCTCTAGCGATCTCTCGGGTCTCCTTACTCGCCAGAAAACAAATATGGATGGTTATGTCGGATCCATTGCGGTTCCCAACATGGGGCTACCCTTCGTCTACTCGTCGAACGGGGTCAACTCAAGCGCCCTAACCCTCCCCACCAGCATACAACCTGGCTCCTCTTTTTTATTTGGGGTCTGCACCAAAAAACCCCGTGGTCCTACCGATCCCGATCTAATGATCTTCGGCTACTACATCGGCCAAACGAACACCACCAATATCAATGGTTTTACCACTACCAACTACAATCTTTACCGCTACGTCGTGCCTAAGGAAAATACAGTAGCCGCTTTGAGCGGGGTAACCACCGGCAACCTCAACACTCTCTTCCCCAATATCGCCGCTAACAGCGAAATTCTCGCCCGCAACACCTGCAACCTGCGAATCCTCTTTTATAATAGCAGGGATGCTGGAAAGCCCGTGACGAATGGCCCCAACTACAGGGTCTTCTCAGCGTCTTCAGCCAACAACTATAGTGGCAGCAAAATCCATATCGAGCTCTCCGCTTACCCGGATGACTATGCACAGAAAATTCCCGTCTCCTCTTGGGCTACCTCAGCCAACATCCAAAAATACGCCCGCTCCTTTGAATTTCGTATCGATGTACCCAGAACCATAACCCATTGAAGACCTCCCCATCATCTCTCTCTTCTCGTTGTCCCTTCGCGTCTCCCAGCTTCGCCCTGATCAGCGTTCTCGCTCTTGTTTCTCTCGCCGCCCTCACTGCCACCGCCTTTCTTGCCTCGGCTCGATTGGAACGAACTGCCACACGGCCTCTGGGCGAAAAAGTGAGATTGGAAATGGCTCTCAATATCGGCCTCAATTGCGCCAAGGAAATCATCAACGACGGCATGGGCTCCAGTTACGATAATATAGCGACTTATTGGCGCACCAATCCCGCCGATGATATCGGCTATCTGCTCTTAGGTGTACCAAGAGACGCCGCTACCCCGAGGATGTACTGGTATGCTGCCTTTAGCACGGCGGCGATGACCGAACTTGCGACCAATTCCCCTCCCTCCATGGTCATGACGTCCCGAACTACCATCACCAATCAATCGATGTTTTCAAGTACCATGAGCACTTTCATGGCTAGTGCCACAAAATTTGGTACCAATGGCTCAACCAATATCGAACTCATTGGCCACACCGCCGCCAATCCCCGCACCTCTCCACCCGTGGGATGGATGACCATTAAACAGCCCATCCGCACGACCCCCGGCAAGACCAATACGGTATCGACACCCGTCATGCGCATTGCATTCTTTACCGAGGATCTTTCTGGCCTCATCGATGCCGAAAGAATGTGCGGAACCACGACCCGCAATACAGGCACCAACCCCACGGAAATTTCGATGGCCAACATCGGGCCCAGCCCAGGCATAACTTTTGGCACTTCCACCAACAATCGCGCGACCTACCTCTCGCCCTTTCTCTTGGCATCCAATGGCCCCATCACGACCACCAACCTGCGCTATTTCGCCACAGGACTCCGCTCCTGGACTAATGCCATCCCCCGAATCCCCCGATCCATTGCGATCATTCCGGGCACGAACAAAGCTAACTATGGAGGCGCAACGAATGCCGATGGGGCGAAAGTTATGATTAATAGCAATTTAACCGTATCCAAAATAGCCAGCGCACTTACTTCTAACATTCCCGACTTCACTAACCGGGGGGGTGGCATGGCCGGTACTGCCTACCTCAGTAATATCGCCGCCAACATTGTGGATTATGTGGATACGGACCCTACCCCAACCAGCATCGGTTCCACTGTGGGATTTGACAACTATCCACTGCCAGTCGTTTTTTCTGACCAAATCGCATGGAATCAGAATGTCGGCAACCCCTCCAATTCAACTATCGTCGTTACCACCTATATTCAATTTTGGAACTGCTCCACCCTCACATCACCAGCCGTCACGTATACACTGCAAAACAACTTCCAAGATACATATTTGAAGTCAAATGGCGCTACTTCGACTATAAGACTTTTTCCTAACAATCTAATTAATTCACTCACAGTCCCAGCATTAGCCCCAAACCAAGTTATTATTCTCACCACTACAAACTCCACGACTGTGGGTACTAACGCGGCAGTCCCTGGCGGCCTTATGATCGGTAAAAGTCTTGGTATCAATAATAATAATGGCGTGTCTGGGTTTGGAATCTATACAAATCTTTTTCAACTCCGCTTAGGAGCTAATGTGATCTCTGAACACAAAGGCTACTACCAGAGAATCGGGCAGACAATCCCAACTGGAAGCTGGGATTTTGAAGGTACTGTCTTGACGATGAGTCGAGATAAAACGACTCCTACACCAATCGGAGACCCGCGAATGTTAAGATTTTTATCGAATTCCGCAGCAATTCCACTTGAGTATAGAAGTAGCACATCGGGAAATCTTAAATGGGGTGGTTATGCAAATTTCAAGGATCATGCAGTAAATCCAGCAATTCCATGGAACGGCCATCCAGATAATTGGCCAGATGGCCGAAAGAGCACGGCCGCATCCGCTTCTGGCACAGGTCAAACTGGTGGTGCTGGCAAACCCATACCAGTTGCAGTTGGAACCCCGATTACGTTACCTGGAACCGCACCAGCGATTCTCTCAGCGAACGGAAAGTTTTTAACGGTATTCGAGCTCGGTAATGTATTTGACCCCATTCAGTGGAAACCACCAGCCACTTTTACCGCTAACTCCAAGTACAACAACTGTAATATTGATGCGACTTGGACAACTAATGGTGCAGAGCTGCACGGCGGTGGAACGACCCTCCGCATCGGGCGCCCCGAGCACTCCCGTTTCGCCTTTACCAATCTCGGAGCCCTCACCGACCTCCCAGTCCCCAATATGGGACAATCTGCCGCTGCCCTTCTAGATATTTTTTCCACGACGAATGCCATTGACGATGGAGGAAGAATTAATATCAACACCGCTCCTGGCCCCGTCCTCGCCGCTCTTGCAGGTGGAATATCTTTAAGTTCTGATCCCGCAAAGGTGGGATCAGAGGTCAATTCAAGAATGGTCACTGCCTTCACGAATGGAGTCATGAAGTTTCGCCAAACTTACCCCTTTTACAGCCCCAGCCAGCTTGCATTTATTTCAGCGAATTATGGAAATCCAAGCTGGACGAATAATTGGTATACGAACACTGTTTTTTCGACCAACACAGACTGCGGGCTCAATGGAATTAGCGAACTCAATGACCAAGGAATGGAAGAGTGGTTTTCCAAGATTTACGGCCTGAGCTCAGTCCAAAGCCGCAATTTTAGAATTTACGTATACGCACAAATGGTAAACAGCAACAATGTTCCGTACGGTCGTATTATGAGAAAATACTACCATATCTTTGCAGAGCAGACTGCTGATGCTTCTGGCACTGCTTATAGTGGGGCTGGCTACAGCATGGTCCCCGAGAGGGAATCAGAATATTAAAATCCCGACCCCAAGAAATTTGAGAAATACCCACGAATCACCACGGCGAACCGCGTAACCATCAAATCCCCAAAAACCAGAAAACAAATCCTCTATTTATGGAGTTTCATTCATTCGAGACCCCCTCAATTTGGATGTAAACGGGCAAATCCTGACCTCATCGGATCCTTAAGATCCCTGCATCATTGCTCTATCCTTTTTTAAAAATGCTGAGGGAAAAGTGTACGTCATCAATTCACGCTTTTACTGATTTTTCGCTTTAAATCAGTTACCCCAAAAACTTCCGTCTCTTGATGTCCTCCTAGTATCAGATTGATTCCTAGCTCTCGCGCTTTCACCTCTGTCGGATAATCCGCCTCGCCCGTGATCAGCGTGTCCAATCGCGCTTTCACCACCTGATCCAGATCCCCAAACCCCCCAGTCACGATTCCAATCTTTCGGCAGATTTTTACCCCGCGCCCCAACACCACCGCCTTTCTGCCGGTCACTCGATTCACCCGGTTCACCAAATCTCTCAACTTCCACCTGCCCCCTTCCACCTTCCACCCAATTGCCCTTCCCATGGCCATACCGAAAGGTTTGCGCTTCGAATCCCCCAATCCCAACGCCTTCAGAAGTCCGATCGAATTTCCCAATTCCGAATGCGCATCCAGGGGCAGATGGGACGAGTAAATTGCCACACCCAATCTTTTTGCCAGGCCAATCCTCTTCCCCCGAATCTTCCGATCCAAAGCCGAACTCCCCCAAAACAGACCGTGATGAACAACCAGAAAATCCACTTTCTCCTTACCCGCCTTGCGGATCGATTCCATGTCGGCATCCACCGCCCATCCCACCTTCTTTACCGCTTTGTTATGGCTTACCTGCAATCCATTCCTTGCCCCAGGATAGTCTGGGAACTTTTTTGCCTCCAAAATCATGTCACACTTCTTGGCTAACTCTCGCGGGGTCATAATTGATTTGTATCCCAAAGATGCTTTGAATCCAAACCCGCGGCGCCCACCAATGGGCGCCCTACACATCACCGAATTACCAGTGCTCTAATTTATTCTCATGTAGGGCGGGCATCCTGCCCGCCATCAAAATAGGGCCTCATCAAGCTGGATCGCAGATTTTTCTTAAACGCTGTATATCTTTGAGACCATCGCTAACCCACATGAATCCCCAACCCTCCGTTGTCCTCGAACACTCCTCTTTTTTGATCGTCGATAAACCGGCCGGTTGGCTTGTTCACCCGACCCGCCCCGACGGCACTTTTACTCTGATCGACTGGCTTCGCGACCACTATCCCGACGAATTCCTTTCGCTCGTCAGCCGACTCGACCGCGAAACCAGCGGACTCCTTCTGGTGGCACGTGGAAAAGCGAACGCCTCCCTCTTCGGCAAAATGCAGCAACGTCGGGAAATTCATAAGTCATACCTCGCCCTCGTTCATGGGCGGCCCCCAGAATCTGGCCTGATCGACCAGCCCCTCGACCGACTCGGCAAACATCAGCCCAGTCGAATCTATATGCGACAAGCCGTCATCCAAGGCACCTACCCCGCCCAGACCGAGTTTAAAACCCTAGAAACACGGACCCACCCAAAATTCGGGGAGATAAGCCTTGTCGATGCCTCCCCAAAGACAGGAAGGCTCCACCAAATCCGTGCCCACTTTGAATATATCGGATTTCCAGTCCTAAATGACAAGATTTATGGACAAAAAGATGAAGTTTTCATAGACTATATCGATATAGCCACTAGAAATGAGCCAAAAATGCCAAGACATAGTCTACATTCATCGAAATTATCCTTTGTTTTGGACCTAAAAGCGATTTCTCAGGAAATTGGCCTGCCTGAGGATCTCACTGAAATTTGGGATGCCGCCACTGCTTAATCTTGAATCAATCCCATGGACGGCTAAGGATAGCCGTCCCTACCAGTTTAGCAGTTTTTAGCCTATGCCCTACCCCATCTACCGGCTACCTCCCTTCAAGGTGGATAAGGTCATGCTGGCCACAGCCGAAACGATCGACTGGGGACTCAAACTCCTTGGCATTCCACCTCTCTGGAAAGAAACCCAAGGCGAAGGTATCAAGGTGGGCGTCCTCGATACTGGTATCGCCCTCGAACACCCCGACCTTCAACCTGCCATCCTCAAGGCCCGCGACTTCACCCGCAGTCCTTCAGCAGCCTACGACGCCCAAGGTCACGGTACTCACGTTTCCGGCATCATTGCCGCCCGTCGCAACGCCCACGGAATCGTCGGAGTCGCTCCCCAATCCAAAATCATCGCGGCCAAAGTCCTTAACGACGAAGGCGCCGGCACTTCGCAGGATATCGTCGCAGGCATCCAGTGGGCCATTGAATCCGGCGCAGACATCTTATCGATGAGCTTGGGTAGCCCGGAACCCGATGAGGAAATTCACCAAGCCCTCCTTCTCGCTATCTCCAAGGGCATTTTCGTGATTACTGCCGCCGGCAACGAGGGCCCCGACTTGGACACCGTGGGTTATCCCGCCGGCTTTCCTGAAATGGTGGCGGTCGGCTCGATCGACCGCAGAAAAAACCTCTCCCAATTCTCATCTCGTGGCCGACAAGTCGATGTCGTCGCTCCAGGCGATGAGATTACCTCCTGCTATCCTCCCCGCGGCTACGCCACCCTCAGCGGCACCTCGATGGCCACCCCCTTTATCTCCGGCGTAGTTGCCCTCGCTCTGGCAAAACATCGGAAACTAGGAGGAAAGACGCCTCTCCGCACCCAGCAGGATCTCATCGAACACTTGTGCCGCACCTCCGCCGATGCTGGCTTGGCCGGGTTCGATCCTCTCTATGGGTGCGGAATCGTCAATCCGGCAAAGTTGATTAAGGGGTAAGCGATATTTCGTAGGCGCCTTATCCAAATGCCCCGTACTCAGATTCCCAACTTTATGTGGGGCGGGCATCTTGCCCGCCATAGAAACAGACCCTATCTAACTACAAATTTTATCCCTGTTGCTGGGGCTGCTGAATCTGAACCCCTTGCAACGGGATACGCGAAACAATCTTTCCATCATACAAAACATCCAACGAATACTGCCCAGGACTTGGCAATCGCAGCCCTGCAATGTTGAAGATGAAGTTCTGGCTCCAAAAAAACGCCTGAGCAGGGGGTTCTCCCATATTGAATTCAATTCTAGGCCCACCTTCAGGCAGGATTGCCTTTCCATCCGAATCGATGAAGGAAATCTGAATGGTGTGCTTGCCCTCGTCACCCGTACGAAAAAGAAGCCTAAGCGCGATCGAGCAGTGCGGATGCACCGCGGGGTACTGCCTCGCACAGATGGTGTCAAAAGAACCTAAAACGCAAAGCTTCCCCTGATAATCACTGGCTGAATCTGCAATCAGTGCGGTAAGAACTTCCATACATCGAACTCTATCCCATTTTTCACCACTTTGGTAGGGTGGGTTTGGCAATAGCCCGCCTCACATCATCGATTTACACAATTTCAACGAGGCGACCATGGGACTGGTCGCCCTACCAAACCCCACAAATTTCCAACTCCCTTTGTCTTCATCTTCATCTTAAACTTCGCCTATGCCCCCTCTTCTCCTCTTTATCATGGCTGGAGGCTCTGGTGAGCGCTTCTGGCCTCTCAGCCGAAAGGCCAAGCCCAAACACCTATTGAAACTTGTTTCCTCAAAAACTCTTCTCGAGGAAACTGTTCTGCGCCTCAAACCTCTGGCACCCCGCCCTTCCAATCTGCTGATCCTAACCAATCACGAACAGGTGCCTGGCATCCTTAAGGCACTGCCCCGTTTCCCCAAAAGCTCGCTCATTCCCGAACCCGCCAAACGTGATACAGCTCCTGCCGCGGCCCTGGCAACAGCCCTTGCTCTTCGCACCCATCCCGACGCCATTTTGGCACTCCTCCCAGCCGATGCCGTCATCGGAAAGGCCCCCATTTTTCGGGCACAGTTAGCTGCCGCTGCCCGTGCCGCACACAGCTCCCCATCTTTTGTCGCCTTGGGCATCAAACCCTCCTACCCCGCCACGGGCTTCGGATATCTTCACCTGGGTCGAAAGACCCTGCCTCAAATTAAGGGCGGCCCCTTCCTGTGTGTTCGTCGCTTTGTAGAAAAGCCATCCTTGGCCAAAGCGAAGACCTTCCTGAAGTCCCGTCAGTATGCGTGGAATGCGGGCATCTTTGTTTGGAAAGCTTCCACCTTCCTCGCCGAGGCACGCCGACAACAACCGGCCCTCGCCCGTTTTATCGAACGGTTCCCCAAGCGCGGTTCTTATTCTTCCTACCTAAAGCGAGAATTTCCCAAGCTACCGAAAATCTCTGTTGACTACGCCATCATGGAAGGCGCGAAGTCTGTTCTGGCTATCCAAGCCGCCTTTCCTTGGGATGACGTAGGCTCATGGACTGCACTTCCCTCCCATCTGCCCACCGACAAACAAGGCAACACCTTCCGCGGTCAGGTGCTTTCCATGGAAAGCCGAAACAATCTTGCTCTAGCCCAAGGGGGGCGTCCTATTGCCCTTCTAGGGACGGAGAACCTTGTGGTCGTCGATACGCCCGATGCACTACTCGTATGCCCCAAAGACCGTGTTCAAGAGGTCAAAAAGCTGATGGGATTGCTGCCGAAAGAGGTGGTTTAGTAGGGTCTCTTATCTCTAACAAGTTTCCAACTTTCCGGCATTCGGAGTAGCAACGGGCTCACGAACAAAACAATTAGTGGTTTGAACCAGACGTCGGTCACCAAATAGATCGGCTTCCCCATTCCGTCGCACATGAGTCCGATACAGGAGATCAACAGGATTGTCCCCTTCCACCTTCCACCTTTTCCCCCCGTCCAATAGCTAAGAGCAGCAAATGCGAGAAGAGGCGAGGTGAGCACATAACTGTTTGTCTCAGCCCGTGGATTGAAAATCGTCCAAATCAAGGCGGTCACAACCCATAATCCCCAAGAGCCGTTCATGGAACCCCCGCGCCGATATTTCCAAAATACGAACCATAGAGCTGCACCCGATGCGGCGACGCGACTCAACGAATTAAAGGGGAACGGATTAGGAAATCCTGCTTTTTCTAACATTCCAAACAGGTCGCTTACCCTTAGGTTTACCGGCTTGTAGGAGTTTGTGAGTTTTGTCCAGAATTCGATCCACTGTCCCAAGGCATATGCTGGATCAGGGTGAATAAATCCAATGATTCCCACGGCCACAAGTCCACCGAGAAGAGGGATTCGAATCGGAGTAAATACTGCAAAAGCCAACAACCAAGGGGCAACGGAGATCGGTTTAAGGACCAACGCCAAAGTCAAACATGCCGCAGCAGATCTCCACTTCTCATCACGTATGCTGATACAAAGGAGTACTAGCGATGCGGAAAGAGCTAGATTGGTTTGGCCGTTGTTAATCGAAGCTAGGGAAGCCGGTACGGCTAACAGAACAAGAAGTGCGAACGTTGAATCACATTCACTCCGCCCACTACTTTTCCCATTAAGAATGTAAGCGAGTCTCCATAATCCCCATCCAAAGAGTCCAAATCCAAACAAGCGCCACACAATCTCCCCAAGGACAGCGGGTTGTATTAGATGAAATGGGGTAAACAGAACGGCAAATGTAGGTGCGTACAGAAATCCATGAGTCCCCCCTGGGTACATCGATTCACACAACCACCAGTGACTTGATGCAAATCTGTAGTTCGGAACAACACCGGTCCGATCAGGATTAAGAACCAGATACAACGACATTCCCAGGAAAACCAATCCAAGAACGGAAAAGCCAAAAAGGTTCCACCGATTGCGCATGTGTAATTTCACGCTATGTGGATGCGAGTTGCAAGGCAGGTTATATGACTTTACGAAGCTCTTGTTTATTCAAACGACGATTCAGAACTCAGTTTTGGGGTGCGGGTTGGACAACTTTTCTTGCTCCACCCAGATTATTCCCGATTGATTCGACTCTTCAAAGACACAACGGTAACCCAGCGCAATCCTATGCGATGTTTTTACTGATCTAAGAATTTCACCTTTCCGGTGTTCACATCGTAAATGGCGCCCACCATCATGATCTTATTTTCACGGATCAAACGATCCAAAATGCCGCTATTCTCCCGTATATAGATCATCGTATTGAGGACATTCTTGCGAGCCACGTCATCCACAAACGCCTTCTTTTTATCCTCAGCCCAATTCGAAAAGTCCTTCATTTGGCTAAGATCAATCGACCCTTGGATAATGCCAACCAACTCATCCAGATGGTCGCATCCAGTTGCCTCGACAGCACTTTTCCCTGCCACTTTGAGTTCTACAGACGCTTTTACGGCGCCACACGAAGTATGCCCCAAAATCAGCAGAAGCTTGGCTCCCGCCACACCACAAGCGAACTCCAGACTCCCAATCATTTTGTCCCTCGCCACATTGCCTGCGATTCGGGCCACAAAGGCGTCCCCTACGCCCAAATCAAAGATATGTTCGACTGGAGCCCGACTATCGATACATCCCAACACAGCCGCGATCGGGAATTGACCCGTTGCCGTGGCCCCAGCCTGCCTGCGCAAATCCCTAACGAGAGGCTTTCCCATCAAATATCGCTCATGCCCATCTTTCATGATTTGCAAAACCTCAGCCGGCTTTAAGGACTGCTGAACTTCCCGACTGGAGTAGTCAACAAAGGTCAGGTCCTCCTGCAGTTTTTCATACTTCTTTTTGAAGCCAAGCAAGCTCACCTCCACCTTGTGCGCCTTCGAAGTGACTTCCTTGAAATCAGTAAGGAGATCCAGGATATCTGGGTCGATAAAATCGGAATTTCGTGCGTCGATCTGCACCTTTGTGCCACGAGGTGCCTCCATCAGGATTTTCTGTAAGGCCGCGCGATTGAAGAAACTGACCTGTGGCGCTAATTCCAATCGAAGGACATCCCCATGGACATGCTTTTCCATTACTTGATGAATCGATCGTCGATAGTTGCTGCGTAAAATGAAGAGCAGACTGATCCCTAGCCCAATGAGGATTCCCGTAAGAAGGTTGGTGAGTACAATCGCCACAACCGTGATTGCAAACGGTAAGAACTGGTACTTGCCCGCACGCCACATCTGCCCAATCACCTTCGGACTCGCCAACTTATATCCCGTCACAATCAGAACTGCTGCCAAAACGCAGAGTGGGATCTGATTCAGCCATCGGGGCAACAACGCCACACAACTGAGAAGCAAGACCCCGTGAAAGATGGTGGATATTTTCGTCTGCGCTCCCGCATTCAAATTGGCCCCCGAACGGACAATCACGCTCGTCATGGGCAAACCACCTAGAAAACCGCTCACCATATTACCAGCCCCCTGAGCCAACAGTTCCCGATTTGCCGGGCTCTTTCGCTGCTGAGGATCGATCTTATCCACCGCCTCGATCGTCAAAAGGGTCTCCAAGCTGGCAATCACCGCTAAAATAAGCGCAGACCCGTATACCGCTGGTTTGCCCAAGGCAGAAAAATCAGGAAAGGAAAACAACTGTAGAAAACCCGAGGTTCCCTCGGCCACAGGCACCTGAACTAGGTGGGTGGGAGCGATGGCCCAAGGATGGCCTATTTGAATCAACACAAGATTGGCCGCAGTTCCAAATAAAACGGCTATCAAAGGCCCAGGAACGGGGGATTTGAGTAGCCAGGGTACCTTTGCCCAGAAGATGAGAAGTGCGACCGACAGCATCCCAATCGTCGCCGCTCCCGGAAGAAACATTCGGAATGCGGCAGGCAGCTCAGTGAAGGTGTTTTTTTGATCCGTCTGGCAAAAATCGGTTTCTCCCACTGGGTCCGCATCGTATCCCACCAAGTGGGGGAGCTGCTTTAAGATGATAATGATCCCGATTGCTGCAAGCAGTCCTTTCACCACGCTGGATGGGAAAAAGGAGGCCAGGAATCCACCTTTGAGGAGTCCAAACACGATCTGCAACACCCCGGCCACGATGACGGCCACAAGAAACGCCTGAAAGGAGCCAAGTTCAGCTATTTGGGCAGCCACCACAGCCGTTAACCCGGCCGCAGGACCCGTAACGCTGGTACTGGAACCGCTTAACACTCCGACTACAAGACCGCCTACTATTCCGGCGATGATCCCGGCAGCTAAGGGCGCATTGGAAGCTAGGGAAATCCCAAGACAGAGAGGCAAAGCGACAAGAAAGACAACTAGTCCAGCAGGAATATCCTTTGCAAGGTTCGAAGGCTTGAAGAGCGGCATTGTGGACATCAAATGTTTTTAGATGAGACAAAGTCTCACGTCTAGGGAATGCTCAAAGATTTAGCAGCTGTTTGGCTCTGTAAGGATAACGGGCTGAAAAACCATGTAGGGCGGGCATCTTGCCCGCCTCATACCCGGCGACCACGAATGGTCGGCCTACATTTGCGCTCAAGGCTCAATCCCATGCATTTCTCCACGCCTCATACCCGGCGACCACGAATGGTCGCCCTACAATCCCGTCCAAGCCCCATGCCCATGTAGGGCGGGCATTCCTGCCCGCCTTGACCCCTGCGACCACGAATGGTCGCCCTACATAAGAAAACCCCCCGGAGCCCAATCACTGGCTCCGAGGGGTTTCTAAACTAACTGTATTCTAAATAATCTTTAGAAGCTGTAGACAACTTCAGCACCAGCGTAGTGAGCTGGGCCACTGCTGTTCAACTGCCCAGCATTTGCACCAGTGTTGGTACCAGAAATATTATCGCCCCAATCCAAGCGGTACTCCGCGCGGATCAGAACGTTGTCGATTACATTGAAACCTGCAGTGATCGTATATTCCCACCAGCTTAAACCCGCAGCCTGATTATTATTGCCTAGGTCATTGCTGATTTTGTTGAGGTTATCACCGCCAAAGTATTCACCACGGCTCATGAGCGAGAACCAGTCGTTAAACTGATATTTCGCATAGGCCGAAGCACCCCACCACGTAGTGTTATTTGCACCACTCGTACCACCGTTCGTTCCATTCGACCCAGCGGTATTGCCGAGGACCGAATCAAAGGCAAACAGGAGCTTGTCGTTAGCAAACTTTGGAGACCAGTTTCCCCAAGAGTTGTAAATGATCGTCCAAGCTCCACCAGCAGCGGTTGTGGAACCCACATTCGAGGGCAAAGCGTTTTGAGTTGTGCTATTTGCGGAGCTGTTTTCGCTCGCAGTGCTGTACTCGAAGTTGTGGCTCCAGTTCGCGTTTCCACCAGGGGCGGTCACATTCAAGGAGGCCAAGAGCGCAACACCATCGCTTCCACCAGAAGTGGTTGTGTTGTTGTCGCTGTTCGCACCGTTGGCAACACCTAGCTTGCCGTCGAGGTACTCATCGAACTTATAGGATGAGAGAACACCTGTGTACCAGAAGGGGAACTGGTTATAGAGCAAGCCGTAAGTGATGTTCATGTTAGCGGGACGTTCCATTACCTCGTAGCCGAGGATGGAAGCGAACTTACCCACTTTGAAGTCCCAACCGTTACCCACAGGGGCGCGGAGTTGAACGTAAGCCTGTTCGAGAAATAGGTAGTTCGAATCTTCACTTCCGTTCGCAGTTGTGCCAGTAGCTGTGGGTTGAGGATTCGCGGGATTCGCCAAGTACTTGGCGTCTTCACCGATCATCACATCAACGCGGAACCCAGCCTGAGCTTTGTTCTCGGAAGTCATGGCCTTTTCCAGAGCAAGTTTCACCGCATACAGGTTAAAATCACCCTTCTGGGCGGAATCACTTTGAACGCGGCTGTTCACTTGAGAATTGCCGCCTTGTCCGGTGAAGTTGTAGCTGTAACCGGCATCGACGTATCCGCTGAGCTTGATGCCTTTTTGGGCGGTCTCAACGAAGTTATTTTGAACCATCTTTTTGGTGTCTTGAGC
>Ga0214917_10003920_pt1 | contig 16903 bp, 23 predicted proteins | sample LL_1208_BB_MetaG_FD_177983 | JGI IMG/M metagenome (GOLD analysis project Ga0214917, IMG submission 177983) | Freshwater microbial communities from Lake Lanier, Atlanta, Georgia, United States - LL_1208_BB | ecosystem: Environmental > Aquatic > Freshwater > Lake | place: USA: Georgia | collected... | reverse complement strand
AAAATTATTTAAATGCGTTTGGAATACGAATAGATGAGTATGTGAGTCATCATGAATCTCACGCTGCTGCTGGATTTTTTACATCTCCATTTCATGACGCAATGGTTTTGACTGTGGATGCTATAGGAGAATGGGATACCACCTCAATATGGCAAGCTCGAGGCAATCGATTAGATCTATGCTATAAAATACAATATCCTCATTCATTGGGTATACTCTATTCGGCATTCACACAACGTGTAGGACTGAAACCTGCCGAAGAAGAATATATTTTGATGGGCATGGCTGTATATGGAGAACCTCGTTATGTTTACGAAATTTACAGAGATCTTGTTGATAAAAATGGAGATTTTAGATTAAAGAAAAATTTACATAGGGGTTTAGGCAATTGGCTACCAGAAGCCGATCCTATGGATCTAGCAGCCAGCATACAACAAGTTATAGAACAAGAATTAGAAAAATTATGGCGTAAGACTAGACAGTATATTCCCTCGGGTCAGATAGGAGTTAGTCCTTATAATAATAAAAGAAATCTAGTGTATGGTGGAGGAGTAGCTTTAAATTGTGTGGCCAATACCAAATTAGCCAATCTAGGATTGTTTGATAACATATGGATCATGCCCAATCCAGGCGATGCTGGCAGTTCTATTGGTTGTATTGCTGCTGCTGAAAGAAGACACATTAATTGGCGACATCCTTTCTTAGGACACAATATAGAAGGAGAATATCCTGTGGATCGTTTAATAAAAGAATTAGAAACTAATCGCATGGTAGGAGTGGCTAATGGCAGAGCTGAGTTTGGACCACGAGCTCTTGGTAATAGATCACTATTGGCAGATCCTCGAGGAAATGATATCAAAAATTTGGTAAATCGTATCAAACAAAGACAGGAATTTCGTCCATTTGCACCTGCTATATTAGAGGAGGATTTACACGAGTATTTTGAGATGCCTAAGTGCGTTGTAAACACCCCTTATATGCAATTTATAGGCATTTGTAAGCATGGTAAAGACTTTCCTGCCATTGTGCATCATGACGGTACAAGTCGTGTGCAAACAGTGAATAAAACACAGAATCCAGGATTTTACCAACTATTAAAAACATGGAAGGAAAAGACTGGATGTCCGATGCTGTTAAACACGTCTCTAAACATCAAAGGCGAACCCATAGTAAATGATATCAAGGATGCAGAACGATTTCAAACCAAGTATAATGTAAGAGTATGTTAAAAATATTGGTAACAGGTGGAGAAGGTTTTATAGGCAGTTGGATTGTGGAGAAATTATCTCAGATGGGGAATCGAGTTACCACATTAGACTCCGGAGAAACCTATGATATTATTGATAGAGATTCATTAGATAAGATATGTCAATGGAGACAGAAAAATTGGAAACGAGTTCGTAAAATATCTGGCAATGTGACCATGCCTTTAGATCGTGTATGGTTGAAAGGACAGGATATTGTAATACATTTAGCATCTTACCCTAGAGCTAGAATAGTGCATGATCATCCAGAGATGGGTGTGGAAAATATAGTGATAGGTACCACAGGCATGTTACAAGATTGTGTGGAATATGGAGTGAAAAGATTTGTATATGTTTCTTCTAGTATGATATATGGAGATTTTGTGGATGGTGCAAATGAAAAAACTGTGCCGAATCCTATCAATATCTACGGAGAAGCTAAACTAGCAGGAGAAAGATTAACGCAACAATTCAATCGAGCATTTGGTTTAGAGTATGTGATAGCAAGACCCAGCGGAGTATACGGAGCAGGTGATATTCCAGACAGAGTATTAAGTAAATTTTTTGATGCTGCGATGAATAATCGAGATATAGCAGTGCATGATGCTGACAATCGAGTAGATTTTACCTACGTAGAAGATGCAGCAGATGGAATTATACAATGTGCTTTAAAAAAACAAGCAGCCAATAAAATTTTTAATATCACAGCAGGCAGTGCAAACAGTTTAGGAGAAGCAGCCAAAAAAATTATTCAATTAACTGGAAGCAAGAGTCAAATCAAAGACACAGGAAAAAATAAACTGTATCCAGATAGAGGCACATTGGATATATCTCAAGCACAACAATTGTTAGGATATCAACCTCAACACAGTTTCAATCAAGGTATTACAAAGTATTATGAGTGGTTACAAAATAAAATTTAACGGATTAGATAGAATCTATTCTTATTATAAAAAAGAGCTAGACCAAGCAGCCAAAGAGATATGGCGCACAGGCAATGTGTTAATAGGCAGAAAAAAAGAAGATTCTGAATTGAGTATATTCGAAGATTTAATGGCCAATTATATAGGCAGAGAATATGCTGTGGGAGTACAGAGTTGTACAGATGCTCTTTACTTTGCTCTACGAGCTCACGATATAGGACCGGGTAAAACAGTGATATGTCCAGCATTGTCTTTTCTGAGCACAGCAACAGCTATCAAGCGTACAGGTGCTGCAGTTGAGTTTGTTGATGTTGGGGAAGATGGTCAGATTGGAGATATTGGAAATATCAAAGCCGATGCTCTAGTGTATGTAAATCTATATGGTAATCTAGCCGATTATGATAGATTGAAACAGCATTGTCGTAAAAATAAAATATTATTGGTAGAAGATGCCGCTCAATCATTAGGAGCATATTATAAAAAGTTACAATCTGGCAATCTAGGTGATATTAGTGTATTAAGTTTCTCTCCTGTAAAAAATTTACCAGCATTGGGCAATGGCGGTATGATATTAACCAATGATAAAAAAATAGCAAAAAAATGTCTAGCTCTAAGATACCATGGAGTAAATGGTGAAGATATAGAATATGGATATAATTCTGTGATGTCAGAAAGTCAATCTGCACAATTAAATGTGTTAATGATGGATTTTGATGGATTACAGAAAAAAAGAATGGAAGTTAGAGATCGATATAATCAATATCTAAAAAAATTATTAAATGTTAAAATTATTGATACACGAGCAAATACAACGGGTTCTAATCACAAATTAGTGATATTGTGTAATCAAAGAGATAGTTTAAAAAAATTCCTTGCTGAAAAAGGTATAGAGACACAAATACATTACAATGAGATATTGCCTCATACAAAATACTTTAATAATAAAAATTCTTTTCCTAATGCCGAAAAAATTTCAAAAGAATGTTTGAGTCTTCCAATCTATCCACATTTAAAAAAGAATGAGATCAAATATATTTGTGATATGATAGGAGAATTCTATGGCTTTTGATTGTATCTGTATAGATTTTAAAAATAGTAAAAGCGAACAAAATATAAAGAATATTAAAAAAATATTTCCTTATGTGAGAGTTATACCATTTTTACAGAGTTATTACGAAATAATACAATCTCAAATCTCATCTTGTAGGACAAAATATCTATGGTTGCTTTCTAGTTTAATTGATTATCATGAATTTGATTTTGGATTTATACCTGAACAATTTCAAGCAGAACAAACACACGTTTGGTCAATTGAAGGACAGAAAGAAGGAGATACTTTTTTAATACCAAAAAAATTTATGGAACAACAAATAGAATATCTACGAGATTACAAAGATATTAACTATCACACATCTAATAACATATACTATGATTACGACATTGTAGAATCTCCATACAATTTAGGTAATAACATTGATTGTTTAACAAAAATAGCAGGACCTGCCTGCAAATATATTAAACACTTTGAAATAAAAAATGATAAAAAAATGTATCCTTCTTATTGGGAAGACCTAAAAATTTATATCGATGGTACAACATTTTATATACCAAATGCAGCCGTGGATAAAATTCACACACAGATATATGATTATCATCTACTATATCGATTACAGAATAACACAGAGAAAGATTGTTTTGATATTGCTTTTATATCTAATGGTGAACCATTTGAAGAAGACAATTACAATCTGCTAAAAACACATCTGCAAAAAAATAATCTAAAAAATAGACTATATTGGGTAAGAGGCGTAGATGGAAGAACAGCAGCATATAAACAGGCAGCCGAACAATCCAATCATGAATATTTCTATGCTGTGTTCGCAAAGAGCCAAGTGGATAAGAATTTTATGTTTGATTACACTGTGGACAGAGCAAAAAATAAAAGACATTATATATTCCATGCAAGATTATCTGAAATTGATTTAGAATATGGCACATTTAATATCAATCTTTTTTCTCGATCTTTGTGTTTGAACACTCCTGATACTCCAGGTTTAGATTTTACTCTCTACAGCAAACACGAAGTTGTACCCGTAGTAGCAAACACAGCATTATTATGTCCAGACAATTACACAGCATGGAAAAATGCTTTCAGAGAAGTTAGTAAATTAATACTGTGGAACAAACAACGTCCTACAGTAGAGACAGGATATAGAATTCAAAAATGGTTATCTACAGATAATACATGGTTAAAACGAGGAGCTCATGATGCTAAAAAATTTGTGGAAGATTCTAATTTTAATACTGCAGAAATAGAAAAGACTTATTCTTGGAATTTTACTAAAGATTTTTTTGCAGAGTTTTATCCCGAAGAGAAATATTATTAAAAATTAAGATTATCGCGATAGAATTTTTGTTTCAAAAACCAATCTATATATTCTGGTATGCCTTGCTCTATATCAATCATTGGTTGAAATTGTAAAAGATTTATTGCTTTATCGCTGTTCAAAGTATCTCTGTTAGGATAAAAATCATCGTGCGGTTTAGTAACGATTTTAACACTACCTATTTTTGATTGAATTATTTCAGCAGCTTCCATTATTCGACGACCTCTTCCTCTAGTACAATTAAAAACTTCATCCACTACATCAGATAGAGTAGCTCTAACAAAATACTCTGCTACATCTTCTACATGAGAAAAATCTAATTTATTATCTGGTCCTTGCACAGTCATTTCTTTTTTAATCAATGCATTCTTAACCAATTGACTTATCACTCGCACAATCATATCAGGACAACCATATAGAGCCGAAGGTCTCATTATTACATAGTTTAATCCGTGTAATCTTCTCCAAATTTTACACATAAGTTCTCCTTGATATTTGTAGGCTCCATATAGAGTATTAGGATTTGGTGTAACAGTTTCGTCTGGTATTTGATCTTTAAAATCTCCATAAACCATGCTGCTGGAAGAAAATACAATTTTTCTTATTTGATGTTTAACACATAGATCTAAAATATTTGCTGTGGCTGTGATCATATTTGCTGTAGCATCATTGATATTATTTTGAACCATTTTAGCATTAGGATAAGTGCCCAAATGTATAATTCTTTCTGGTTTAAATTCTAAAAAAGTTTTTTCCATGAATGTTTTATCTTCTATTCTTCCTACAAATGTATAGTCATTATTTGCAATAATTTTTCTTTGTTCTAATATTGGAAAATATTCCCAATCTGGAAAAGCATTATATTGATGATAACAATCTACCACACCCACAATGTGTCCTTCTTTTTTTAATCGTTGGCTAACTCGACTGCCAATAAAACCATGTCCTCCAAGTATTAGAATATTCATGCTATTTTTTGATACTGTATAGAGAATGTTTCTGCTATTTTATTCTCTCCAAGGAAAGAACCTCTATATCTATTATAGTTTATAATTTGTTTTATATCTTGTTCTGAAAAATAAGATTGATAACATTTTAGAGCTTGTTGTTTTTGTTCTATATGTTCTGTTACATCTATGTATAAATTTACTTTAAAGGTATTGTAATGAAGATTATAAGGAGGTTGATCCATACACCAAAATTCTTTAAAAGATTTACGAGCCAAACTCTGTGCTAATTCGTAACATATTCTGTGTTCTTGATGAGAATCTTCTTTCCAATGAGAGATTAATACATCATACTCTTTTGCGATTCCTTCTACTGCTGTTACTAAATTATTGTTTAATACTAGATTAGGACGACCATTGCTATGTAGAGGAGTATTATAAAATTCAATGGTATGTTTTAAAATTTTTTGACTGTTCTCTAACTCAATTTTGACAATAGATTCATTCCTATTTTTATTAATTTCTGCAGATGGTCTTACCATGACACAGTTAGTGACTGTACCACCGTTTTGTATAATTTTAGATATTAATCCGCCGCAGGCAGATTCTGCATCGTCTGGGTGAGCTGTGAGTATAAAGAATTTTCTTTGATAGAATTCATTCATTTAAATGTTTTATCCAACAACTTATTAGTCTTTGATTCCATGTCTGCTTTTAATTTAGGAATATCAAACTTAAGATCCACATGTTTAACATTGGCATAGTTGTTGTTAATATATTTTTTTAGAGTTTCGGCTACTTGAGACTCTGTTTTTTTTCCTTCTAATTCTTTTTCTACGTCGTAATGTATAGTGACATTATTTTTTAACGTAATGTCACACCATTTAACATAACCTATAGGCATGTTACTGTATTTGATGCCTTCGAGAACTTCTGGCCATTCTTTAACAAATTCTGAGGTTAATTGTACCCAAGTTTGTTTAGTTCTTGGCAGTTTCCTTGCCATTGGATTTTTTATTGGGTTTTGTTTTTTTACTTATAACAACGTCTTCTTTAACTGCTAAATTATCTATTGATAATTTTAAATCATCAGCAATCATTTGATTAAGTTTATCTAAAGAAATTTTGCCATTTTCTCCTGGCCCATAGGTAACAATAATTTTGTCAGTAGGCATTTTTTTAATAAAATTTTCTAAATGCAACATTGCTAACATATTTGGACCATCAGGAAAAGCAATTCTAGCTAGATGTGGGCCTAATTCAAAACTTTCTTGTCCTTCCTTGCTTTCTAAAGTTCTCATCAGTGATTCACGATGAATATCCGAAAGGAATTTAGGACCTATAACCAAACAATTATTTGGTTCTCCTGGAATTGTTCTAAATAGAATTGCTACTTGAGCACCATCTTCTTTTAAAACTCCTAAATGTTTAAGATTTTTGCCTACTTCTGTTTTTCCATTTGTATTGGCAGCATCCATCACTAACTTATCGTATAAGTTTAGCATTATCTATTTTCCTGCGGTTGCTGGAGCTTCCGCTGTTTTATTTTCTTCTGGTTTAGTTTCTGGTGCTACTTTAGCAAGAAACATTTGAAGTTTATTGTACACAAGTCCTACAGTGGCCATTTCATTAGCTCTGAATGCACCTCTGGTAGAAGCTACATCAATGATTGTGCCGATATTTTTTAAATCAGCGATAGTTAAATCAGTAGCTGGTTGTCCTTGTGGTGGTGTTGATTGAGTCTGAGCAGCGGTCGTTTGACTTGCTGTAGATTCGGTTTCTTTTTTTGTTTTTTTTGTTGCCATTTTTTTTCTCCTAATTGCAATTAGATTAATATTGTAACAAAATTAATTAGCAAGGTCAACAGCCAAATCTATGTGTTCTGAGCCATACCACTCAATACAAACAGGGTAAGATCGCTGGGTTCTTCAAAAGCAACTGTGGTAATAATATCCACTCGGTCATTTTGGTATTTGACATCGTTTACCACGGCAAATCTTCCTGCACAATGAGCATGTATCCAGCGAGACAACTTCTGTATTTGGTAATCGTGCTGATTTGGTAAAGATATGGATTTAAAATGTGGAGGTACTCGATCTAATTTTCTTGGATGAAAATTTTTTGCATTAATCCTCATAATTCACCGTCATTCCAAATGGTGCTTGTATGTTTCTTTCCATAGTATTATTAATAAGGAATATGGTATCGCAATAGTCTTTGTCACCCCAACTGTCAAATGGCCAACCATCTGTGAACATAATGAATTTTTTGGGTTCAATGCCTTCTTCTTTCATGAAATCCCAATTGCACATAAAATCAGTACCGCCACCAGAACCTATCACATAATCCGTAAGTTCATCCATGTTGTCTGGTGTGAATATTTTAGGATTGAACACTTTGGTATCAAATGACCAAAGATGTATTTTAAAATCTTTGTATTGTTCCATTATACCTTGTATTTCACTTAAGAAATCTCTGCATTGTTGTTCAGATATAGAACCTGAAGCATCAATAGCCAAACAGATATCAATAGAGTCAGTATTGACCATTCCTGGTAAAATAGCATCCATATGCCAGCTTCTTCTGCTGGGTTTAATGAATGTGTAATCACTCTTCATTGTGCTCATGATCTGTTGTTGTATGATCTCTCTCCAGTTTAATTTAGGTTCTGTAAGATCAGCAATCATTCTTTGTATGCTGCCTGGTAGATTGCCTGCACCTGTGCTCTGTGCCGCCGACATCATGGCTTCTTTGATCTCATCTTTGATTTTTTTAAGTTCTTCTTTGGTATATACAGGTTTTCCGCTTTGTCCTTGACCTTGTCCTTCTTTGTTTTTATCTTTGCCTTCTCCTTCACCCTGTCCTTGACCTTTGCCCCAATCGATGTGTTCGTCTAATAATTCTCCTAATTTTTTTAGATCCACTTTGTTCTTTTTAACCTGTTTCATTAGATCATCATAGATCTTTTCTGAAGCCCAGTCCTTGTATTTGTCGTCTTGGAAACCTTTGTTCTCACCTTTTTTACCTTTGGGCATTTCACCAATTCTATAATCCACCAGTATTTGGTTCACAGCATAGTCACAAGCAATATTCCAAATTTGAGGATCTCTGCCCTCAGATCTCAACATCATGTGTTCAAACACATTGTGTAGAACTTCATGTCCAAACAAGAATTCAGTTTCTTTGGTAGAGAGACTCTTTATAAATTTAACATTGTAAAAGAAATGTCTACCATCAGTGGCCGCTGTGGGACACCAATCATCAGCATTAACTATTTTAAGTCTTGTGGCTAGATTGCCAAAGAAAGGATGTTTCAATAGCAGTGCAATTCTTGCAGTAACCAGTTTATCTATGATTTGTTGATCTTGGGTACTCATTATTTAGACTCCATGGCAGTTATGACATATTTGCCAAACTTTTTATGGAACCTATCAAATGATTTTAATTTACTTGGATCAAATGGTAGTTTGTAGTTTGTAAGAGCAATCTTCGCACCCATAACAACCAACTCTGTTTCAAAGTTGTCCATCATGTAGTTGAAGAACCTATCTGCCATATCGTTCCAATTTTTTTCTTTATTGATGTGTGCTTGTTGTAATTCATAGCACAGACTCACAGTTAAAGAATACATTGCTGATATTTCTTTAGTTTTAAGGTCTTTAACTTTACCGCTCAATATGTCGGATGGGTTAGGTAGCTGACCGCTAATTTTACGATGATTCATAAATTTAACGGCCAGACCCTCTCCTACTGCGCCTGCCACGAGGTCAGTGAGCGTACTTTCAGGCAAGCTGTCCGATAGAAGTTGGCTAACGAAACTCCATGATCTAGGAGTTGCGAAAGAACGTCATGATCCTTTGGGATCAAAATCGTACAAATCTTGTTTAGCAAATGTTACATAACCTACCACATCAGGGTGTACTCTGTTTAGAGTTGCCCATTGCATCCAATCTTCGTAATCCACTCTTAATTCGATATGTACGAATCTGTTTGCTAATGGTGCTGGCATTCTGTAAGTAACGCCTTTGTCAGCATCTCTGTTACCAGCTGCTACAATAGCAACGCCTTCTGGTAGATGATATTGTCCTACTCTACGATTTAGGATTAACTGATAAGCCGCTGCCTGCACAGCAGGAGCCGCCGAGTTTAATTCATCTAAGAATATAACGGCTGTGGATTCAGCATCTGTGGGCAATTCTGCTGGAGGAGCCCAAACCATGTTGTTTTCTTTAGAATTGTAATAAGGAATACCTTTGATATCTGTGGGTTCCCATAATGGCAACCTAATATCGATCACTTGTCTTTTTTGTTCTTCTGCAACCTGTTTAACGATATCAGATTTACCAATACCAGGTGCACCCCACATCATCAGTGGTCTTTGTAATTGCAGACAATGTGCTAGTGCTGCTTTTGCTTCATTTGGAGTGACAGTTCTATTTTGAGACCCAACTGCCGCGGTCTTATCTTTTTTGCTCACCATTTTATGACCTTTTTGTTAAAATGTTTTATAGTATCATTATAACATATTACGATATAAGGTCAATTGGGTATAAACCACTGATTTTATTGACTTTTTTGCTCATCCATTTTACTCATTGCACGAGCCAAACCATATTTGGTAACGTCTCCTGCAAACATCATTAATTGCAGAGCCATTTTTTCCATTGTGACCACAATCTGTTTTTTATCCACGAAATATGGACAATCCACAAACTCATCGAGCCATAGGAAAGTTTGAGGTGTAAAAATAATTTTATCAGGGAATTTGATAATGTAGGTTTTGATTTCTAATCGTTTTATGATATCTAAACCTTGTTTGGTTAGTCTCAATGATCTTGCTTGATAGCTCTCTCTTACATTCTGCCACCAGGTGTAATAACAGCTCTTTAGAGTTTCTTCATGATCAGGCTGATTCAACAGTTGCATGAAGGTGCGAGTATAGGCGGTTTTAACGTCCATACTGTTAATTATCTTTTGAATTTATCGCCGGTTTTTAATAGGTATACACCAAACTTATCAGTTTTGTGCATGGTGTTGAGTTTTTTAGCCAGGTTTTCTGCATGTCCTGGATTGGAAAAAGAAACTTTCTTATATTTAGGACCTGGGTAATTAGAAACCAAACTTGATGATTTTAGGTTGATTGGTTTACCATCATAAAACACTGCCCAAATTCCTTCTGCCGCAAGCACTTCCTCCTGCTTGTAAGTCTCTTTATTGCTGATTGTTAACAGCACTGTGGGCTTTGGTCTTGACATAATCTATCATAGTATTTACCAATTTTTACCAGATAAACTATTTAGAAAAGTTGCCGCCGTCCATTTCAATGTTAATCGTTTGCGCTTGTTGTGCTGTTTTTAGCGCTTCGATTATTTCTTCCTGCACAGATACCAAACGAGTCATGGTTTGGCTCAAACTAGCCGCCAAACGATCAGCATCTTGCATAGTTAGAGTAATATTTTTATCCTGCTTGGCTTTGGCAGTTCTCACTCTTGCTATAAAATCTTCAATGGGTTGTGTCTGTATTTTGTTCTTTGATTGCATTGTTCAATACCTGTTGCATTTCTATTTTGGTTTTGATAGGCCCTTTGTAGGCATATCGTTGTAATGTAATTACCTTAGGACAATAGGCTTTCCTCCATCCTTTAGGGAAATCTATAATATAATATCCTGCACAAAATAGGCTGCGACTTTTGGGTGTTTTGGTGTAAATGGGCAGTTGTTTTTGCACATCAAACATAGCATTATAAGGTTGTTGCGAACAAGGATATCCATGCACATGCCATTCGCTCTCTTCGTTTTTTGGTTCATTTGCGGGTACTGTGATATCTGATGCAAATATACCTGCTCCAAATCGTGCATATAAACTTTCTTGTGTAGGATATTCTTGTCTCTGATCTTTCTTTCCTAAGAATATCCAACCATTGTCGTCTTTCTTTTGCAGAGTACCTAATTTTTGACCATTCTCTTCTATGATCCAAAATTTATCTTTTACTAATATTTTTGCTCTCATAGTCATGCTAATCTCGCATTGAATGGTTCTACATATAATTGTGCTTGTTCTGTAATTTTCTGTAGATCGTATTTGGCACAAAATTTCATAAATCTTATTCCCACCTGTGATATCTGTTTGTTTTCTGCTTTGGCTTGAGCAATAGTTTGATCCAATTCTTGCACAATAGCTTCTGGTTGTGCATGTAGATCAACCAGTAATCTATTACGCTCATAATCATCGATGACTCTGTGTTCTACACCTTCCGGATCCATCCATTTACTTAACATTAGATTATTCCAAGCATAACCTTTATTGTTTCTATCTTCGAATGCTTCTAACAAGCCTACTTTGTTTTTAGTACCTTTTTTACGCACACCTGGATATGCTGAAAATATATTATCAGATGGATCGCCTCTCATAGCTTTTTCAAATATGGTCCATTCAGCACTCTCAGTTTTTCGATGTTCTTTAGTTTTGTTGTCCATTACAGGATTGCCTTTTTTATCGAAATAGCCATCCACTGTTATAGTCTCTTCTGTAACACCATTATATTGTCTCACATTAGGTGCTATTAATTGATTGAGATCTTTGTCTGTGCTAATAATCACATGTTGTTGATCGGGGTGTAAATCAATCCAACGAGCTATAAGATCATCTGCTTCACATCTTCCATTCTGCAATACTGTGACATTGGTTTTTGTACGAATAAAATCCACAAAATCATCATAGCACTCCCAAAATAATTTGTTTTCTTCCTGTTCTGCAGCAGTCATTGCCTGCACAGTTTCTGCTCGATTTCTTTTATAAGGAGCGTAATGGTCTTTCCTCCAACTTCTTCCCTCTAAACAGAATACTACATGAGTGCCATCAAAATCATTCCAGGCTTTTTTAATAGAATTTAAGGTGATATGAATAGCCATACCAATCTTCTCTGAAGCATCGCCACGTATCACGTGTCTTGCTCGGAAAAAAGTATTAGCAGTATCGACCAATATATGGGTCATACTCTAAGATACCTCAGTCTTGCCGTCGTTTCTTCGATTGATTTGAACATAACCTGCACCGGTTATGTCTATGCCTTGCTCATTGCCAATGGTTTTACATAGACTTTGAAACCAACGATCCACGATCTCTTCTTCGCTTTCTCCTGTGTAACCATTCTGTTTCAACATATTAACAAATTCGTCATTCCAATCCAATTCAAAGAATCCATTTCTTGGGTTTTCTGGATTTACATTTACTTGTAAAACCTTAACCATAGGCTCTTCACTCTTCTTAGCCTTTGTAACAGTTGTATTTTTTGTTTTTTTAACTTTCATATAATGTATTATACATTACTTTCCATTTTTATGCAAATAAAAAGGATTAGGAATACCATTAAAAGTTGGTAAATTAGGATTCATGGCTTGGTAATGTTGAGGATACCAATCTAAATATTCTAATAATTCATTTATATCTTTAAAAAAAGAATTTATATTAGGTATAATTTTAAACTTAAAATTTGATTCAATCCATGCTGAAAGATATCCTTCTTCAAATACATCTAGATTGCTAAGATCATAATTTTCTCTCTTTTTTATACAATCTATAATTGTTTTAATTCTATCTTTGGTATTGTAATCTTTTCTTCTGTTTAAAAATTCTTGATGTAAATCTTTTGCTTCTTGATCTAATTTTAATTGTAAATTAAATCGTGCATTTATTTTTTCTAAATTTTTAAAAAAATCATCAAACTTCCAGAATGAAGAAATTGGTAAAAAAAAAGTATTATTAGGAGCTTTTTTTTTAAAAGCTAAATTATCTTGCAAGACTTCATCTTCTTTTATATTTAAAAAATTTAATTTTATAAGATCTCTAAAAATAAATTTTGGAATAATTAATTTGTTATTACTGTTATAATTGTATAAATTTTGTATTTTTTTAGAATAAAGTTTTTCAAGATATGGAGAAAAACTAACTTTTTCGTTTTCTATTTTAATACGAATATCTGGTTTATCTATTTCTTCAACTTGACGTGTGTGCAAACATCTATATAGATATAAAAGATCTTTTTCTTCAATCGTTATAAAAATATGAGGTTTAGTTTCATTTATAAATTTATATCCTTCTCGATCTGGATGATATATTCGTATTAATTGAGAGTATGTTATCTCATTACTGTGTGAGTTTCCGCTTGCTACAAATGGACTTTTAAGAATTGCAGGTGTTAACTCGCTAAATCTATCTAAAAAATATCTTAGATAATTTCCATGGAAACCTGGTTGATAAGCAATGTGTATTATGTTCCCCATGCGTTCTTAAACAATGGCACCTGTAGTCTATCACTGTATCTATAGCCCATCTTCATGGCCAGTTCTGCCACTGTTCTATTGTTCAAATGGTAAACGCTCTCTACTCCACCCACAGGCATCAGATACACTGATCCTGTGAATCCTGCTGCTCTATAATCTTTCACTGCTTCGGTTGCTTCATCAGCATCTTCTCGAGTAGCCACCACAAATTTCAAATACACATGACCCACATCTTGATATTCAGCCACCACTGCTGGCACAATAGCTTCTTCACGTTTTTCTCCGCTCACACTTAATTTTGCACTCACAGAGAATGAGATAGATTCTCTAGTTCTGCCATTCTTACGACTCCATTGAGAGAGATAGTCTTTGAATTCTTTATGTAACTTTTGTGTGCCATTGGTTTCAAAAGTGATCTCTTTTAATGCCTGCATCTTGGCATGTTCCAACACGTCTGGGTATGATCTCTGCCAACCCAGCAATGGTTCACCACCTGTGAATATAAAATGCTCATCCAACCATTGTTTGTGTGGCAGTATCTCCATTGTTCTTTCCACAATAGCATCTGATGTCAGCATGGGAGATAGATCTTTGAATCGTGGATCCCAAGATGCATAACTGTCACAACCTGTGCTCACTAATGGCAATTCTTTATAATCTTTGAATGGAAATTTTTGGTGTTGTTCAAATACTCGGTCATTCTCATCACTACGCATGCCTCGGGGCAAACCAAAACCAGCACAAGTAAAGTTGCAGCCAAATGTTCTCAAGAACACCGAAGGCACACCCATGTATCTGCCTTCTCCTTGTATGCTGTAAAATAATTCTGCTACTTTAATTTTGCTCATGTAATGCCTTTACTGCTTTTAATATATCTTCTACATTTTCATCAGTTTTCTTTATTTCATCAGTTTGTCCTAAAAAAGGATCTGGAAAATCTCTATAGAGTGCATGTTGTATACTTTCCATATCTACAAGAGTATTCATTGCCACATGATGACCTTCTAATTCGCCAGTTCTACGACCAACCATACTCATAGCATCATCTAATTGTTGCATGTTTCGAGTCTCCATCATTATGTGAAAATCAGGTAGATCCATGGATCTAAATCCCAATTTCATTCTCATAACTCGGAATGATTCTAATTTGCCTGCTTTTACTAACTCTCCAAGAAACGTGCGAATCTTATCAGCAAAATCTTTTGCATCAACTCCTTCTTTAGGATTGCACCATATGTGATAGATATCAGCCAAAATAATCCTCCATTTTTCCTTCTCTATAGAAATCTTGTGTTATACAGGATACTCCACCATCCCAGAAGTACCTATGTCTAAAATTAAATATAATAGGTTCAACTTTGTGTTTTTTAAAAAAATTAAAAACTTCTTTATTGTAATTATTACATATAATTGTGTTTTCGTCAATTGATAACATATTAACATCAAATACTGTTTCTTCTACATATCCTACCCAATCTTTCATCCAACTTTCAACAAATTCTATTAGAGCTTCATTGTTTTCTTCACCTGGAATCCACCAACGTCCTTGAACTTTTTCTTTTATTTTTTGGAAAGGATGTATTTTACTCCACGATTGATCGGGTAGATAAAGAACGTCCCATTTAGGAAATTCCTTTTCATAATCCTCTATATGCACATCTCGTAATGATACGATACAACCAGGTTTTACAATAGAAAAACAACCATCCATATGATATCCTTTATTCGATATGTGTATTCTATATCCTTCTGACTCCCATCTTTCTTTAAAGAAATTTATATCTTCTGCATTTGGATCTCCGTACGGTAAATCCCAAAATAAATCTTTTCCAACTCTTGCAATGCTTGATGTATTAACATTTACTTTCTTATTTTTTAAAAATAAATTTTTTTTATCTATTTGTTTCAATATGGAACCATAAAAATTAGTTGGTTGCACAGCATAAAACGTTTCTCCAATAACAGCAAAATGATCTCTAGGATGTACAGGAGGTCTGCCATGCATATTTCCTAGATAATCTTCTTCATTAAACTCCGGTCTATATGTTTTTACTCCAAATTGTTTTAATATTTCAATAAATTTTAAATAGTCCTCCTCGGTTTCATCGGCTAATCGTTGTAAGGAATTTGTAATTTTTGTGTTTTTAGATAATTTTTTGAAATAAGAACTACTAAAATTTTTACCTACCATACAATGTTTTAAAGGATGAAAGGTAGCATATCCTTTTACAGGTATCATTTTTTATCTTTTTTATCCAATCGAACCACGTTGCCGCTTTTGAAATGACCCACATTTTCTCTCTGTATGTCATCATGGTTAAATTCTGCCCAATAAAGTTCAAAAGCCACACCATCCTCTATGCCTTCGAATAAATGATAGTATCCTGGTTTAACTTTAGTAAAATCTCCTGGTCCTAATACCGTTTCATCTATAAGATCTTGTTGATCCTTCTGCCAAACTTTAATTTTCATTCGACCACTTACAACATAAAATCCGTTCCATTTGAAATTATGTTTGTGTTTAGAACACACACCACCTGCTTTAAAATCTATTTTGTGAAATTCTAACACACCATTAGCATGTATTAACTCTGTTTGTCCCCAAATTTTTCCTGCTTTATTGCTCATATGTATATTATACAGTTATTTAGATTAGAAGTCAAACTGGCCGTTATTTCTGCCATTCTTCCCATGGAAATACCACCCATTGAGGATTTTCATTCTTATCTATTTCATAACCATAATAATCAATCTTTACCGGAGATGGTTTATTATTGATTACTGCGGCGTATCGTATTCTTTCGTGTCGACCAAAATTGTCCGTAATATATTGAAAGGTAGCACCAGTATCATTGATATCATCGATAATCAATATTTTTTTTTGGAAAGCAAACTCTTTTTCCAGCACTGATAGATTAGGTTTAGTAGAATGATCTCTTAATCTTACATCTATTACTGCATGCTCTTTCTTCAATCTATGCGATAGATACACACCAGGAATACAACCACCTCTATTAATACCTAATATGATATTGGGCATCCACATGTCATGCACTAGTTTATCCTCAATCTGAATCAGAGCATTACGCATCTGTATGTTAGTGAAATATAATTTTTCT
>Ga0214917_10003919_pt1 | contig 16904 bp, 22 predicted proteins | sample LL_1208_BB_MetaG_FD_177983 | JGI IMG/M metagenome (GOLD analysis project Ga0214917, IMG submission 177983) | Freshwater microbial communities from Lake Lanier, Atlanta, Georgia, United States - LL_1208_BB | ecosystem: Environmental > Aquatic > Freshwater > Lake | place: USA: Georgia | collected... | reverse complement strand
GATGGGTCCTCGGACGTAAGAATGTTGCGGGAGATCATCGAGATGACTCAATTAGAAAATCTTCTTGATGAGAAGGATTTCGCCGATCACTTTGCAGATAGAATCCGTGGATTTATTGATGCTGATTCCGATGAAGAATACGATACTGCCTATGAGAATAACTACAATTGGGGATTTTCCATAGCCGAGAATATCAATAGCTTGTTGGTGTCGAAGTGGACTACATATGGAATATAAATAATATGTAAAATAAAAACAGGAGATAATGATGCCGGCACCCACATCTGGTTCCATTAGTTTATCAGCACACATACACACCGAATACCAAAAGACACCAACGGTTCCAGCTGGGTTTGCCGCATCATACCATAAACCTGTTTCCTTTACTACTTGTAGAGATATGAGTAGAATGTTAACAGGTGTACCCATTTGGGATGGATTGGGTGATAAAACTGCGGCACACAATTGTTATGGTGCAACAGTGAGTACAGGATCGTTTCCATATCAGCTTCCTTATGGGACATTCAAAATACTAGGATCACCCACCGACTACAATCTAAAATATTCAAGAACATTAATACCGGGATTGACCAATGTAACAGGAATTGCTGTTGGTACAAGACCTAATAACATTAAATTTTCTGATTATTATGGTACCTTTTTTCCCTTTTACAGTAATCTTGTATTGAATAGTGCTGGGACTACTACTTACACCATTGGAGCTGGTCTTTTTTGGATAAAAGCTGTGGTGGTTGGAGGTGGAGGAGGAGGCGGTGGTTCTGATATTTGCTCAGGTGGTGCTGGGGGTGCCGGAGCTAAAACTGAAAGTACTTTTTATGTAGTGAGTTGTTGCTCTAGTCAAGCGCTTCGATTTACTGTGGGTGCTGGTGGTGGGGGCGGTGCTGCCCAGACGCTTGGGCCTTGGTATTGTGGAGGAGCAGGAACAGGGGGTTCTGGATATGCTACTGGGGGAACAGGTGGTCTTCCTGGAAGAGCGAAATTTTCGGGAAGAGGCGGCGGAGGCGGAGGTAGTTCGGCAATAGAATGGTTACCTAATGGTAGCGGTTGTACTGGATATTTACTTGTTTCCGCCGGCGGAGGCGGAGGCGGAGGCGGTGCCGGGCAATTCTATAATTCGCAATCTGCTGGTACCTTTGCAGCCGCAGGTTGCAATGTTGCCGGGGGTGGAGCTTATGGTTTATATGGAGGGAGTGCAAACTATGCCGGATACAGCGGCACCGGAAATAGCGCGCTTAATACAGGTTATACACTTCACACGGGATTCACTTGTTGTGAGGCTACTGCTTCTTGTAAAGGATATAATGGTGTAGGTGGAGCAGACCTCTACACCTATTATTACAAAACATACATTAGATGCGTCTATGGTGGCGTTTTTAATTGTCCCTTTGGTGTTAATGGCTATTTCTGTGATGCACTTTATAATGATAATTGTTTAAATGAACTTGTCGGAATAGGCATAGACACCGGAGGCGCAGGAGGAGGTGGCGGAGGTTATGGTAATCCTGGATTTCTCCCTCCTTCGTTTGTATATGATTTGTACGGAGATGGAAGCTGTTATACTATAAACTACACCAATATTGAAACAATTGGCGGAGGGGGGATGGAGGGTCTTTCATTTGTCAGAGACAATATAACAGGACAAAGTACTTTTGAATATGCTTTCAGAAATAGACGAAGCTCGTATTCTGAAGGCAGAACACCTCCCAATGATTCACCATTTCAACAAATTCTTGTTGCAGGTCAGGGAGGGGCAGGTGGCACCAATGGTTCTGGCACCAATGGTTTTGCAGGCGCAGTTTCTATTAGTATCACAAATGCAGATAACGAATATTCCTTGTTTTCTTTAACTTCGATATAGGATAAAAATGGAACGATCTTATAAAATACAAAATCTAGTTACAACTAGTAATGATGAAAATCTAATCAAAAAGGTAATTGCGGTACAATTTTTATTAACCGTTACTGAAAACAACAATAGTTTTTCAGGTAGTTGTGTAATAGATGTACCATTTGACGACAATATAATTTATACTCCCTTTGACGATTTAACTGAAGAACAGGTAATGTCATGGATAGATGCCAGTATTTTAGAATTTAGACTAGATGAAGTACAAAATGTGTTTGAAACTCAAAAAATTGTCATTGAGAATTTCTCTCCCCCTTGGGTTAAACTCAATATCGGCGACATTGATATGAAACCAACTCCTAGTTTTGTACAGGAAGAATCTAGATATCTAGATCCTCCTCCATCTTTTGATGATTTAGTATCAAACGTGGTAAATAGAATTTTAGTGGAAAAGGGATTAGCATTGTAATGTTCATTCCTAGAATACAAATTACATTAAATAATGAAACCAATGAAATATGGCCATCCGATGATTGGTCTCGACAAGAAATAATGCGTATTTTAGGAAATTCTCAGATAGAATTTGACTATGTTCAAACCACAATGGGAATGCCAGCACTAAAATTTCGTAATGCCAAAGATTATAGGCGAGTTTTATCAATTATCGATGAAAAGTATAGACTTGACACGAAAAACTAATTACATTATAATAATGATATGATAAATTTTGAGGTGATAAATGCCTAGAGCAGAAAAAGTAGTAAATCCAAAAAATGTAGTTGTTGGTGCTGAACCAGATGCCACAACAATTGTTGCTGGAACAGAAGGTTATACTACCAAATTTATTTCTGCAATGAATTGGTATTCTATTGATAATAATAAAGCAGATGCTCGAAAATTCATCAGAGAATATATCAAGAAAAACAGAGTAATTGATTTAAAAGACTTTGATAGAGTAAAAGATAATGAAATTAGACCAACGTATGGTTGGATTGCGAGATTACTATCCAGAGGAGCCAATCTAAGCGATTTTCATGTAGAAAATTTCAATACTTATATTCTTCACATTCTAAAAAGTGTAAATTCTGTTCAAGTACAAAATACCGTTATAAATTCTAATAAGCCATCTATCCAAAATGTTATGAATGAGAAGATTTCTTCATACATTGGCACCTTAGAGGGTGCATATGATGCCTATATAACAGAAGGAACTGAGTTTTCATTAGATGCAGATATGAAAGCGAAGGAAATTCCTCAAGTATATGTTTCAAAGATTGAAGAGTGGGCTAAGAACAAACTTCGCGAATGGATCGAAATCACTGAAGGCAAGGATGCTCAGTTAAACGAAGCTTTTTCTCATTATACCAAGACATCCAAAAAAGATGTTGCGAAGTTTTTTGCTACCATGATTCAAGACTGCGAGAAATATGGCGCATTTAAGAAAGCTAATCGTAAACCTCGCACTGTTCGCCAAAAGACTCCTGCACAGCAGATTAAAAGTCTAAAATACAAGACTAAAGATGAAGAACTCAGTGTAAGTTCAGTTAATCCAATGGATATTATTGGCGCATCTGCAGTCTGGCTATTCAATACGAAGAATCGTAAGCTATCAGTTTATCGTACAGATTCAGGACAAGGTCTTCAGATTAAAGGTTCATCTTTGCAGAACTATGATCCGGAAATTTCCGAGACAAAAACTTTAAGAAAACCTGCAGAACAGCTTCAGGAATTACTCAATGCTGGTAAAGTATCTCTTCGTAAGTTTATGGAAGGTATTAAAACTAAAGGCGGCGAGGTAAATGGTAGAGTGAACGCAGAAATGTTAATTATACGAGTAGTTCGATAATATATATTATTTTATCGAGATATACTATGGCACTTAAGCTGTCTTATTGTCAATTGATCAGAATTATTTTATCACAAATAGGTGGAACAAGAATCGGACCATCCATCCTAGCACAGATATCTGGCGCCCCTGCCATTGTTCAATCAAAGGGAATAATTCCTAAAGAACTTCAAGAATTAAAATCTTTTATTGATTCAGTCACCAATGCCATTAAATTGTTAGGAAATTATTTAAACGATTTAGAAAGCATTGTTGACGATGTCAACAATCAGTTTTTTCAAAATCCAGCCAATGTAGCTATAAATGCTGCAATCACAGTAGTTGATACCAAATTAGCTGCTGCTACGCCTGGCTCGGCTGAAGAAACAGAATTACAAAACTATAAGACAACTTTACTAGCTTTTCAGGCAAATACTAATATATTGTCTGGTGTCACAAAAGCATCACCTGTTGGTAATGGACCAGGTGATTGTAGTATTATGGATATTCTTGGTGACGTTTGCGATCCAAATTCAACTAGTGAGGATTTAATTTCCATTAATCAATTATTAGATGGATTGAAAAAAGGAGATCTAATAAAAGCTTTAACTGCTAAATTATCTGCTGCTTCCGGTATAACTGGATTGCAGGGTGAGATTAGCAATTTAAGAACAGAATTAAATCAGTTCAATACTAATTTTAGAACTATTTTGAATGGAAAAGTTTTAAAGACTGCTATAACTTCTCAAATTAATAATATAGTATACAATTTATTAACTGGATGTGGCACTAATTTTTTAAACTTAACTTTAAAAGATACCGTTAAAGATAAATTAGCACCATATGTAGCTTTATTAGAAGCACAACAACAACTTAATGCATATACTGATCCTAATACAGGAAATGTAATATACACAGGTTAATTAGGAATCATTATGATAGTAGTTGATTATAATCAAACTGCCATTTCAAATTTAATGGCAGAAATAGGTGGAAGAACAGATGTTGAAATGAATGTGCCTTTACTAAGACATATGATTATCAATTCTCTTAGAGGGTACAAGCAAAAATTTGGTAATGAATTTGGTGACTTAGTTATTGCGTGTGACAATATGAAATATTGGAGACGTGAAGTATTTCCTTTTTATAAAGCAGGTCGCAAAAAGGCTAGAGAAGCATCTGGATTTGATTGGAAATTAATTTTTGAAACTCTTAGTAAAATAAGAGAAGAAATCGATTTAAACTTTCCGTACAAGGTAATTAATGTCCATGGTGCTGAGGCAGACGACATCATTGCTGTTTTAGCTGAATGGTCTCAGACAAATGATCTAATGAATACAAATCCTTTTATGGAAGGGGATTCCAAACCCTTTCTTGTTATATCCGGCGACCATGATTTTATTCAGTTGCAGAGGTACAAGAATGTCAAACAGTTTTCGCCAATTCAAAAAAAATATGTTAAATCTAACACGACGCCGGAAAGATATGTTTTGGAACATACAATCCGCGGTGATAAGGGAGACGGAATTCCAAATGCTTTCTCAACAGACGACTGTTTCGTCAATGGAATCAAACAAAAATCAGTGTCAACAAAAAAGTTAGAGGAATGGTTAAATGATCCAACTCTATTGCCTAAAGATGATGAATTCTTAAAAAGATTTAATCGTAATAAACAATTGATTGATTTTAGATGTATCCCCAATGATCTTAGAGAAGAAATTATTAATAATTTCGAATCAAGTCCAGTAAAAAATAAAAGTAAAATGTTAAACTATTTTATTGAAAATAAAATGAAAAACATGCTTGAGCTTATAGAGGATTTTTAATGAAAACACTAGTACCCCAGGTTTTAGATGAGTTTGAAAAAGCTAAAACAAAAGAAGCCAAAATTAAAGTTTTAAAAGATTATGAAAGCGCAGTTCTAAGAGGACTACTTCAAATTAATTACGACGAAAGAGCAGTAATGGATTTACCCGAAGGTGAACCTCCTTTTAAGAAAAATAAAGAATTGCCTGCAGGTTATTCTGAAACAAACTTGTATGCAGAGTTTAGGCGGTTTTACGTTTGGTTAGATAGATCTGTTAACTTAAATAAGATTCGTAAAGAACAATTGTTTATTCAAATGCTAGAAGGTATTCATTGGTCTGAAGCTGAGGCAGTATGCTTAGCCAAGGATCGTAAATTGCAAACTAAGTGGAAATCTTTAAAGGAAAGTATTGTGCGAGAAGCTTATCCAGATTTAATGCCTCCTAAGCCATCAGAGGAAATGGATATCCCCTTGCCAAAAGTAAAAATAGCAACAGTTGTAAAGTAATGCGGTGGTTCTTCGGGAAAAAACCGCCGCCCGAACCAACTAGAACTTGGGCGGACCACACGCAGATACCAAAAGACCCAGTTTTTGATTCAAGAGCGGTTAATTATTGGAAATATAGAGGGTTTGACAAGTAATACATATTATATTAAAATAAGATTTATTTTGAGGAGTGTTTATGTCATTAGTTGGTCCATGGTTAAATGATATTGGTAGTAAAAAAAGTAAAAAAAAATATGCATCTGCTGAGGCTAAACGTAAAGATTTAGAGCTCAAAGCAGAATGGTCTAAACTTAAACAACAAATAGATAGTACTGCGAAGGTAATTAAATCTCGTCCTTCAACACGTTCTATCTTTAAACTAGGGCCTCCGCCTGGTCGTGAAACCCCCTTTATTCCCAGTCATGATTCCGGTGCAGCTGTTGCTGCTAAGAAAGCTTCACCTGTGTATACTGGAACAAAAATTATTGGAATTGGAACAATGCACAAAAGCAATGCTGTGCCTATTTTTAGTGACGATGAAGCAAAGGCAATTTCTTCAATGAGGCGATAATGAAAATAGTTTTAGTTACAGGAGGGTTTGATCCAATACATTCTGGCCACATTACATATTTTGAACGAGCAAAAGAATTAGGTGATAAACTTATTGTTGGTATTAATTCTGATAAATGGCTTACACAGAAAAAGGGCAGAGCATTCATGCCTTGGTTCGAACGTAGTAAAATTATTCAAAATTTAAAGATGGTGGATTACGTTATCTCCTTTAATGATGATGATAATAGTTCTCGATTAGCAATTAAACTTCTTAGACAAACTTTTCCCAATGATACTATTATCTTTGCCAATGGTGGGGATAGGACTAAAGATAACATTCCTGAGATGAACATAGATGACCCAAATTTAGTTTTTGAGTTTGGCGTGGGTGGCACGAATAAAATGAATTCAAGCAGTTGGATTCTTGAAGAATGGAAGGCACCTAAAACAAATAGACGATGGGGATACTACAGAGTATTACATGAAGTACCAGGTGTTAAAGTTAAAGAACTTACAGTCGAACCTTGGCATCAACTTAGTATGCAAAGACATTTCAAACGCAATGAATTTTGGATGGTAACCGAAGGAGAAGCAACAGTAAAATCATTAGATGATTCTCATAGAATTTTGAAGGCACAGGAGCATACATTTATTCCAAAAGAAAATTGGCATCAACTTTGGAATAATACACCTAACCCTTTAAAGATTGTAGAAATTCAATACGGCGAAGAATGTATTGAAGAAGACATTGAACGTAATTAATAGGAAATATTTTATGACAATTCCAAGCAGTCCCGCAGATCGTAAGGCAATTTTAGATTGTATGAAAGAAATTAGTGCTTCCATGGCACGTATTGATGCTGAACGAGATTTAATTCGTGAAGCAATTAAAAATATTTGCGATCAACAAAATCTTTCTAAGAAAACTTTTCGCAGAATGACTAAAACTTATCATAAACAAAATTTTAATCAAGAAGTCGAGGAACATGAAGAATTTGAATCCATGTATCAGACTATTACTAATTCTACAACAATGAGTAAAGTAGCATGAGGCAATTGTACATTCTAGAGGCAAAATGGCACGATAAGATTAATAGAGTTAGACACACTGAAATAGTCGGTGTCTTTAATGATCTTGACAAACTAGAAAATGCCAAGCAACAAATTATTCTTAAATCGCATGAATACAGTTCTGTAAGTTTTGGTGTAAATGCGGAAATACAACCATTTCATGCTTAAAAAATAAGCATATAAAATAACCTTTCGGTTGACACGGGTATCTTTTTCATTTATAATTATGAAATAATGGAGAAAGACATGAAAACCGCAAAACGACGTAACCCTGTAGCAAAAGATCTTCGTACACCGAAGTATCGTCCTAGAATTGAGGAGAACAAAACCTCCTACAAGCGTAAATTTAAAAATGAACACCAGGCAAATGTATTTTATTCTTAATTGAAATTATATGAAAAGCATTTTTAATATTCTTGAAGACCTTGCTGCAGATAATTCGCGTCTTGCGAAGGAATCAATTCTTAGAAAACATGCTAGTAATGATGTTCTAAAGAATGTATTTCGTTTAGCATATGATCCTTTAATAAGTTACTACATTAGAAAAATTCCTGAGTATAATCCAAAAGTTTATATTCCTGTTCCGACCTTAACATGGGCAATGAATCAACTTGAAAATGAATTTGCCACTCGTAAAAAAACTGGCAATGCTGCTATTAATCATTTAACATTTATTTTGGAGTCACTTAATGCAGAAGATGCCAGCGTTATTGAAAGGATTATCAAACAAGACCTTCGATGCGGAGTCGGTGAACCCACCATTAACAAAATCTGGCCCGGACTCATTAAAACGTATCCCGTCATGTTGGCTTCTGGATTCGAACAGAAGCTTGTCGACAAAATCGGATTCCCGGCATATGTCCAGCTCAAATTGGACGGTATGCGCTTTAACGCAATCATCCGCAACGGAGAAATAGAATTTAGGAGTCGTAATGGCAGGCAATTGGATATCGCTTCAGATTTATTTGGTGAGGCATTTGTTGGGTTGGCAGAAGTGTGTGGTCTTGACTGCGTATTTGATGGTGAACTTCTTGTGGTTGATGGAGCTGGTAAATCGCTTGATCGTAAGACCGGAAATGGTATTTTAACTAAAGCAATTAAGAATACGCAATCCAAAAAAGAAGGTGAAATGGTTCGCGCAACACTATGGGATATGATTCCCATGGATGTTTTTCTTCGCGGTAAGTATACTGTTCCCTATAAGACTCGTTTTAGTAATCTAGTAAAAAATATTAATAAATTCAAGAAGAAATCTTCTCTCGGACATCTTATCAATGTAGTTGAGACAATAACTGTTGAAGATCAATATACTGCAAATAAGTTATTCAATAAATTCTTAGACGAAGGACAAGAAGGTATTATTCTTAAGTCAATGAATGGTATTTGGGAAGATAAACGTAGTAAGAATCAAGTTAAATTCAAAGCAGAACTTGAATGTGATCTTATGATTGTTGGTTGGGAAAAAGGTACTGGTAAGAATAAAAATCGTCTTGGTGCATTAATTTGTGAATCAGCAGATGGTGCTATTCGAGTAAATGTTGGTTCAGGTTATTCCGATGAACAAAGAGATATTTTTACAGTAGACTATACAGTAGGAAAAATTGCAACAGTTAAATATAATGCTCGTATTCAAGATAAAGGCGGAAACGTAGAAAGTTTATTTCTTCCGACCTTCATTGAGTTGCGAGAAGATAAGAACGTAGCAGATAATAGTAAGCAAATAAAATGAGTGTTTATTCTTCAAGATCGTTAGATGATATATTGTATAGAATGGGTAAACGTAGAAATTCTTTACAATCTAGACAAATCAAAAAAGATAAAAGAATCGGTTTAAGAAGTTATACATGGGATCATCCAAAGATGAGTAATGAGCAAGTTTTTATGGCAGCAACAGATGCAGAAGATGTCATTGTATCTGAATTTTTACTTGACAAGGCACTGCATCAAAAAGATACACAATTCAAATCTATGCATTTGATGTGTTCACTTAATGAATGGAAACGTTACGTTCAAGACCACACTAAAGATCGTATTCGTATTTTTCAATCAGGTGAGGAAAATGGTGTTATCTTTTTTAATGAAGCAATTATCAAGTATAACATTAGTAGCACCTACATCTCAGTAAAACTTATTGGCGAATCCGATTTCATTGATAAATTTGAAACTAAGTTAAAAAAATCTTTTGATATAGCAGAATCATTTATTGAATGGATGTATTCAAGTGATGGCTCTAATGTAACTGTACCTCTAACAACTGAGAAAACTCCTGTTAGTGCAATGTATCCTTTTCTAGGGGATGAGGAATTAACTGATTACTATGATCGTTACATGCATTCATCTGCAAGTGTGCTCGTATTGATTGGCCCACCTGGTACAGGTAAGACTACTTTCATTCGAGGACTTTTGCAGTATACTAAGTCGAGTGCCATGGTGACCTATGATCCTGAGCTACTTGAAAAAGATTATGTATTTGCTCGATTCATTGAAGGTAATAATAACATCATGGTCATTGAGGATGCGGATAATTTTCTAGGTAGCAGAAACGAAGGTAATACGGTGATGCATAAGTTCTTAAACGTCGGTGATGGTCTTATCACTACTAAGAATAAGAAAATGATCTTTAGTACTAATTTGCCTTCGGTAAAAGATATTGATCAGGCACTTGTAAGACCAGGACGCTGTTTTGATGTCTTAACTTTTGACTATCTTGATACAAAACAGGCAAAGAATTTAGCAAATGTACTAAAGGTAGAACTTGCAACAGAAAAGAATCAATATAGCATTGCAGATGTTTTTCATAAACAAAACCATAAACCAAAGGCAAAAAGATCTATAGGTTTCGTATAAAAATAATGTAATTCTATAAATAATCGAGAGTGAGGAGCTCTCGATGACTGCACAAATTTTAAACTTTCCGATAGTAGAAAAAAAAAGTGGTTATAAAATTCCTCTGTATACAGACGAGGAAATTTATCTTACTGTAATTGCCATAAACATTTTCAGTAACATTAAAGAGAAAGTATCTAAAAAAAATTTAACCGAATACGATCCCACCATTGTAATTGATGCTTTGGTAAAAGCAAAAGAATCTGGTTTGTTTTCTCAAAAAACCAAATCTATTTTAATAAGAATTTTAAAATCTGTTGAACAAATTGAATTAAAACTATGAATATATTTTATCTGTCTTCTGATCCAAGTGAGTGTGCAAAATTGCACAATGATAAACATGTAGTCAAGATGATACTTGAGTATGGTCAACTAATGTCTACCGCTCATAGAGTACTAGATGGTAAAGAATATTACAGTAGAACTGCTAACAATAGAAAGATAAAACGCTGGTTGTTACCAGATGAAAGAGAAAATGTAATGTGGAAGGCAAGTCACATTAAACATCCGTCTGGTATTTGGACCAGAGCATCTGATAAGAATTATAAATGGCTATATAGCCTATGGTTTAATCTTTTACAAGAATATACATTTAGATATGAAAAACGCCATTCAGCAGAAAGAATGATGCCTTATTTCTGGGTTTGTCCCATTAAGATACCAAAAGGAGAATTTACAGAACCTACTCCTGCGATGCCAGATCAATACAAGGTATCTGAAGATAGCATTAGATCATATATAAATTATTACAACGGTGCCAAGCAACATTTAGCATCCTGGAAAAAACGAAAAATCCCTGATTGGTATCAAAATGCCTAGTTATACGTTTAAATGTTTAGATTGCGAAGAAAATTTTGATGTACAATGTAAAATACACAAGCGCTTAGAACAAGAGTGTCCTAAGTGCAAATCTAAGAATTACGAAACTCATCATACTGGAAAACATTCTCTTATTGATCCGATTCGTCTTGGGATCAGAAAGACCGATGGTGGGTTTAATGAAGTCTTGTCTAAGATTGCAAGCGCTAATTATAAAAGCAACTTGACGGACAAATTATCAAGACGATGATATTAAAAATACACATCTTCTGGGAGGGCAATAGTTAGGTACTATTGCCCTTTCTTTTTCTTAAGAGGGCATACATGGCGAAGAAAAATAATTTACAACTTCAATCTGTCAATGGTAATCAAGCTCAGTTAACAATTTCTAACAAACTAAGATTGCGAATAGATGATTTACAGGTTGTCGAGCCATTAACAAATAATCAGCGGAGATTTTTTGATCTTTACAACAATTCAAGTATTATGCTATTGCATGGAGTGGCAGGAACAGGGAAATCCTTTATAGCTTTGTACAAGGCATTAGAAGAAGTGATGGATAAATCATCACATTATTCAAGTGTCGTAATTGTTAGATCTGCAGTTCCATCAAGAGAAATAGGTCATTTACCTGGAGATGAAAAGGAAAAAACAGAAGTATACAAATTACCCTACATTGAAATATGCAACACTCTCTTTGGTCGAGGAGATGCATATCAAAGATTAGAAGAACAACACATTATAAAATTTATGGTGACATCATTTGTACGAGGCATTACACTAGATGATTCTATTATCATTGTAGATGAAGTACAAAATATGACAGATATGGAAATAAATTCCATCATCACAAGAGTAGGAGAAAGATCCAAAATAATATTTTGCGGAGACTTTAGACAAACAGATTTGTATAAGAAAACAGATATGTCAGGACTCAAAAAGTTCATGATAATAGCAGATATGATGCCTTCATTTTTAACAATTGAATTTGACGTTGATGATATAGTAAGATCCAATTTAGTAAAAGAATATATTCTAGCTAGATTAGAATATGAAAATCGATACGGAGGAATCTAGTATTATAAATAATAGAGTTGGGGAAACCCAACTCTACCCACCTGGAGATAAAAATGAAGAAATTCATCATTTCATTGTGCCTTTTACTTGTAACCTTGCCAGTATTAGCAAACCCCTATCACAACAGACATCATCCTAGATATTCTTATTATAATGGATGGGTTTGGGTAGCACCAACAATCATAGGCGGTGTTGTTGGTTATGAAATAGCTAGAAACCAACAATCTGTGGTCATTCAACAATCCCCAGTTATAATACAAAACATTGAGTGTGATGAATGGAAAGAAGTTCGTCATGCAGATGGCAGAATAACACAAGAAAGAATTTGTCATCAGAGATAGTTATGTTGTTAGTTACTGATAAAGCATTTAAACAAATAAGAACAGTTCAATTAGAGGAGAATGAAAATTCTCCCCTTCGTGTCTTTGTGCAGGGCGGCGGTTGTTCTGGATTTCAGTATGGGTTTACATTTGATAGCCAACATGAGGATGATTTTGTAATAGAACAGGACGAAATTAAAGTTCTAGTAGATCCTTTATCAATGACTTATCTTTCAGGTGCAGAAATAGATTATAAGAAAGATTTAACTTCAGCACAGTTTATAATAAAAAATCCAAATGCTACGACTACATGTGGTTGTGGATCATCATTTGCTGCTTAAGGAAATACCATGCCTGGATTAATAATTTGTGGTGCGATATTAAGTAATCAAAGTATCAAATCCTCTCCAGAATATCCTTTTAATATCGAATATCTAGTTGTTGCTGGAGGTGGAGGTGGTGGATCAAATCACGCAGGTGGTGGCGGCGCAGGGGGGTTTCGTACTGGTACAAATTTTTCAGTATCCGCTGGAACTAACTATACAATTGCAGTGGGTGCTGGAGGAGCGGGGGGTCCACCGGGCGGTCCAGGACAATACGGAGTTTCTGGATCTAATTCGCAATTTGGCTCGGTGGTATCCGCAGGGGGAGGAAGAGGAGCCGGTTACGATGTTGGACCAGGTGGGTCAGGTGGGTCAGGTGGCGGAGCTAATGCAGGACAAACAGGGGGTTCTGGAAATACCCCAGCGTCATCTTCGCCGCCCGATTCAAATGCAGTTCAGGGCTACAATGGTGGCGATGGAGGACCAAGAACAGGAAATTACGGAGCGGGGGGTGGTGGTGGTAGTGCCGGCGTTGGATCAGCTGGAACTTCCTCAACAGGTGGGGATGGCGGTTCTGCTAGATCTTCATCAATAACGGGTTCAAATATTTATTACGCTGGTGGTGGGGGTGGCGGTGTCCTAGGATCAGCTACTGCTGGTCTTGGTGGAGGAACTGCGACCACATCACAAAAAGGTGGAGCAGGAGACGGAAATGGATCCGCATCGGCAGGTTGTGCTGGAGTAGTAAATACTGGTGGTGGCGGAGGGGGAGGAGGCAGCAACAATGGAGCAGGTGGTGCAGGTGGTTCAGGTATCGTAATTATTCGTTATCCCGGAATTCAAAGAGCAATTGGTGGTAATGTATATTCATGTCTTGGTAATACGATACATTGTTTCACTTCATCTGCTAATCTTATCTTCCAAGCTGATTTTGTAGAACCCATAACTTACCCAATAGGTGTAGAATATTTGGTTGTTGCAGGCGGTGGTGGCGGTGGTGGCTATACCGGAGGTGGCGGTGGTGCAGGAGGATTTAGAACTGGTACATTTACTATGTCTCAAGGCAATTATGTAGTGAGTGTTGGAGCAGGTGGCGGTAAACGTCGTCCTGGGTCTAATTCTTCAATTTGTGGTACAGGTATCCCCCAGGATCCACCAAGTTCACCAGCTAATACATTTTGTGCTACTGGCGGAGGTGCAGGAGTGATAGGTGGTGGTGGCACCACCGATGGTACATGTTATAGATGTGGTGGATCTGGTGGTGGAGGTGGAGCAACAAATGGCCATGAGGCATGTGGTTTAGGTAATTGTCCTCCCACATCCCCAGCACAGGGTAATCCGGGAGGATGTTCTTATCCAGCTGGAAGTTGTTTTGCAAGTGGTGGAGGAGGAGGAGCAGGACAGGCAGGAGGGTCTAATCCTACTTTGGGTTATAATGGTTATGGTGGTAATGGTTGTATTTCTAGTATAACTGGACAGTGTCTATATTATGCTGGAGGAGGAGGTTCAGCGGTGCTCACTGGTAGCGGCTATGCTCCTGCCGGATTTGTTATGTCTGGTGGACTAGGTGGCGGAGGACCCGGAGGAGCCTTTTTTACTGGTACTGGTTATGCAACCACGCCTTTAGCTCAGAGCGGTAACGTTAATACTGGAGGTGGTGGCGGCGGCGGTAGTATTAATGTGCACGGGTGTTCCAGCCCAGGATATGATCAAAGTGATGATCCATCGTGTGGGGGTTCTGGTGTGGTAATTTTTTCCTATCCTGGTCTTCAAAGAGCAACAGGAGGCAATGTTCTCTACATTGGCGGTAAAACAATTCATATATTTACTAGTTCAGGAAATCTTTGTTTCTGTGCTGGTTACGTAGCCTGAGATAATTAAATATGTGTTTACTTTCAAACACCTTAATATTTTAAGAGAAAACCATGGGATTAATAATTAGAGGCGCAAGAATACAAGGTGGTCTTACTAGATCATTACCTGTCTATCCTTTTAATATTGAATATCTAGTGGTTGCTGGTGGAGGGGGTGGTGGACAAGATAGAGGAGGAGGAGGTGGCGCAGGTGGACTAAGAACCGGATCCTATACATTAATAGCATCTAACGTTGGACCAGCTTTAAGTGTAGTTGTCGGTGCAGGTGGCGCTGGTCTCGCAGCGGGTCAATCAAGCCCTTCTAACCCCGGTGGAGATGGTTCTAGTGGTAGTAATTCATGTTTTTTCGTCTTTACAGCAAGCGGCGGCGGCGCTGGTGGTGGTGCAAGTCGAGGGGGTTGTGGCGGAGGTAGTGGTGGAGGTTCAGCTGTAAATAATATTCCTTCTGGATCAGGAAATATAGGTAGTTACACCCCAGCAGAGGGGTGCCCGGGCGCCCAGGGTAATAGCCCTACAAGTCCAGGTGATGCTGGGGGCGGCGGGGGAGGAGCATGCCAAACTGCAGGAGCAGGCACTCCTACATCTGGTGGATTTGGTGGAAATGGATGTTGCCTAACCATATCTGGTACACTTACAGCATATGCTGGGGGCGGTGGTGGAGGTAAGAACAGCACTGGTTCAGGTGGCATTGGTGGCAATGGTGGCGGCGGCAATGGAGGAGTAGGTCCCGCCGGCACCACAGGAACCGGTAGTAATGGTACTATATTCACCGGTGGTGGCGGCGGAGCAGGGGGCGGCGCTGTTAGTGTATCTGGAGGAAGTGCTGGTTCTGGTGGTTCCGGTATCGTTATCGTCCGTTATCCAGGTCCACAGAGAGCAATTGGTGGTAACGTATATTCTTGTAATGGTAATACAATTCATTGTTTCACTGCTTCTGGTAATCTTACTTTTCAAACAGATTTCATTCTTCCTCCTCAATACCCATTTCCAGTCAATTATCTAGTGGTTGCTGGTGGCGGAGGTGGCGGCGTTTATTCATTATGCTCTGGCACATCTGGGGGAGCAGGCGCAGGAGGATTTAGACAAGATTCTTTAGTGATAACTAATCCTAATGTTAATACACAACTGTGTGTAATAGTAGGAGCAGGTGGTAGTGCGGGATCTGGTGGTAGTGGTACGTATGGGAGTCCAGGATCTAATTCTTGTTTATTACATATTTGTTCTACTGGGGGCGGTGCTGGGGGAACTCATGCTGTCAGGTCTCCAACAGATGGTTCAGGATGCCCTGGAGGGTCTGGTGGAGGTAGGGCAGGCCCAGGAAGCGGCGGACCAGGTAGCAGCGTAGGCGGAACAGGAAATACTCCCCCAACATCTCCATCTCAAGGAAATCCTGGTTCTAGTGGCATAGGAGGTTATCAGAATGCTATGTCTGCAGGTGGGGGAGGCGCAGGCGGATCTGGTTTAGGAGCAGATGGTCCAACTAATAGCGGAGGGAATGGGGGCCCGGGTTGTTTCTCTGTAATTTCTGGAGTATGTACTTGGTATGCTGGAGGCGGAGGCGGCGGAGGATGGTGTAATTGTTATGCATATGGTGGAAATTCAAGCGTTTTTGCCTGCCGAGGTGGAGGTGGTAACGGAGCACAAGTGAATGGTGGAGTAGGTGAAGCGGGTGTTGTAAACACGGGCGGCGGAGCAGGAGGATCATCAACATCTTCTGCCAATACTGGTGGCTCCGGTATCGTTATTGTAGCTTATCCTGGACAACAAAGAGCAGTTGGTGGCAACGTAACTTGTATTGCTGGTAATACTATTCACACCTTTACCGTTTCGGGTAATTTATGCTTTTGCTCCAGCTGGATTTACTAAATAAAAATAATTTATTCCACAAAATAAACTAGAGGATAATATGGGATACGAAATAGTAGGTACTGATTTTACTGGCTTGTGTTTTAGAGATGCCCCAGTCTATCCATTCAATGTGGAGTATCTAGTAGTTG
>Ga0214917_10003917_pt1 | contig 16906 bp, 17 predicted proteins | sample LL_1208_BB_MetaG_FD_177983 | JGI IMG/M metagenome (GOLD analysis project Ga0214917, IMG submission 177983) | Freshwater microbial communities from Lake Lanier, Atlanta, Georgia, United States - LL_1208_BB | ecosystem: Environmental > Aquatic > Freshwater > Lake | place: USA: Georgia | collected... | reverse complement strand
CTTTGAGCTTCCGCTCCCGCGTCTTCGCCTCGTCACTCTCCTCATATTCCCCCAGATCCGGCAACGAGTCGCCGAATTCGCTTTTACGCCCCCGCCCCTGGGGAACGTGATGACGGCTGAACGATGGCACTTTCACGTGCCCATACCCCGCCGGCGTCATCAACCGCGTCGTCCCCTCCAGCCACACCAACAGGTCCGGCGCCCCCAGCCAACACTCCGCCACCGTCACCACCCGCTTGCCCTCCGCCTTGATCTCCCGCAGGCGGTCCGATAACTCCAACGCCGGCCACGCGCTCAACACTCCCTCCCCGCGAAAGACCAGGACCAACCCATGGGGATTCTGACGACCGGCCATGATCGCGCCCAGGATCGCCCCATGATCATCTTCCACCCGCTCCTTGCCGGAGAGAATGACCAAGGCCGGCTCCACCGGCTTTCGCGCCCGCGCCTTTTTCACCACAACTTTCTCTTCACTCATTCCCACCTCCTTTCTTTAGCCCTCCGTAGCTCCACCGCACCGCGGGTTTGGAGCGTAGGAGGGTCACCTTCACGATCTCCTTAATCCTCATCCTCATCCTCATCCTCATCCTTATCGGGCGCGCTTCCTTCCCGCCCGGCGCACCGCCGCCGCCATCCGGCGCAATTGCGCCATCCTGGCCCCCCGATACGCCCTTCCACATTTGAGGCATGGTCTCATCAGCTCTTACCTCCCTTCTCTGACTTAATCTTAATCTTAATCTTAATCTTCATCTCTATATCCAGTCCCCTCGGACAAATTTGGTCCTCAGGGGCAGGATTTTTGGATAAAGCGGCTGTTTTCATTCCCGGTCACCGGTTGAGGAAGGGATTGCCCCCATCGTCGTCCCCGTTCTTAGTAATTTGGTTCTTACTGGCGTAAAAGAACTTGTTCAGTGCGGCTGAAAGAGCATCCGCTGCCATCTGGTCGGGCGCATTGACGTAAACTACCGGCTCATGGCTCAGGTCGTATCCGATGAACAGGTAACAGCCCAGATACTCCGCCAACACCCCCCGCAGCGCCTCCAGATCCACCTGCCTCTCCTTGCGCAGCTCCTGCGCCATGGCCTTCTTGTAAAGGTATATCCCTAGAGGGCTATTTTGTGCCGGGTTTGAGGCGGCTGCCTGAGGATCAGGCAAAGCGTTTTGGCCCTGCTTCGATGTCGCCTTAGGAGCTTGGGGAAGATTTAGCTCCTTGTTGGGCTCGCCGCTCTTTTGATCTTGGTTTTTGGGGTCCTTGGCCATGCCCCCAGTAGATCATGGTCTACTTCAGAAACCAATGCATGACGGTGTAATACCTTTACAGATTTCTTTAGAGTCGACTTAGATATAAAGTTTCATCGGTTCGTCAAACGCTTTTTTAAAAGAGTCGAATTCTTCGTTTTTAGCGTGCCGAAAATGAAGGTATTCGCCCGGGGGATGCCAATGCGGAAGAACCCTCTTATAAATAAATGAATGCGAAGATTCAAAGGTGTAAAGGTTCTTGTTGTCTAGAATCCTGAGAAATCGATGATGCCAATGGCCGCTTCGGTCCTTTTTATAAAAAGGGCTCTCGAAATGATTAGGTTTCAGATTATAATAAAAGATACTAAACTGACCATTCTTCTGGGCGCTTCGTACTTTGTTTTTAAGACTCGTAATTTTATTTTCAGCTTCTTTTCTTTCGCCTGCATTCATGCCCGGAAGAAAATGATAATCAAATAGTTTGTCGACGTGGCGTTGCGCGTTATCCATAAGCATTTTCTTGTAATGCTCTTTTGTTATCATCGCCCATTGACCATGTTTTTCATCTTGAGTCCATTGGTTAGGACCGTCCCAAAGTTTTTCATCAAAGACTGAAAAGTGGTAATTTACTTTACTTTTTTCAAAGACCTTATACTTGAATAGCTCAGCAATAAATTTCCCCTTAAGGTAAGGCTCCCGAATCTCAATTTCCGATCCAGAACCTGAGACTGTGTTATACAAAGCAGGGGCCAGTTGGTCTTGACGAATTTGCAATGCCTCCCTTTTGTAAAAAAATTCGGAGAATTTTGCAAAGTCTTGTAGATTAATAATTTTGATGAAGTTGTCTCCAAGATCTGTACATGTGTCGTGGGAAAAAAAGAATATTTTTTTTCTTTTTCTTTTAAGCAGGTTTACATGCATGGTTTCTGAATAAGGCCCACGGAGTGGCTCCTTTAACAGTCTGTCCCCGGTAAACCTTCCGTAGTTTGCAACTCCTAGATCAACTGTAAGATAAGAGTCATCGAGGACGTGGACACAGTATACGTTACCTTCCATGGCATATGAATGAAGAACGGAGGCCAGTTGTTCTCTGTAATAGTTTTTTCGGTAAACCTCTTGACAGAATGAAACACCAAATGAAAATTCCGTCATCTCCATGGGTTATTATTCCTTTTGATAATCTTGGTGTTTTATAAGATCAAGCATTGCAGATTCAAAGAATCCACCAGGCCACTGGTTGCCAATATTGCCTGTTTCATCAGGAATAATTTCCTGAATCAATGATGAAGTCCCATCACTATAAACATGCAAAATAGCACAAATGTCAGGTCCGAGTGCGACTTCACAATCCTTTTCCCGTATATTATATCGTTTGAAGCACGATAATAGCTTTATAACCATTTGTTCGCTATGCGCCTCGAGCAGAATTGTTTGCCCTGCCTCTTTTCTTATACCAGGCCTTAAAGGCATTGCCTTTACCTGACGCACTTTCGATTCCATTATTTGATTAATGATTATCAACATTAATTGACTTTGTGCAGTGGGATGAAGATGCAGTTCAGGCTGCTCAATTAATAAAAAAGGGCTGTCATTGGAGAGAATTTCTATTAAAACAGGAAATACTTGGGACCATCCAAATCCGATATCACGAAAGCTAATTTCGTTTTTATTTATCAAGTTACTTACAATTAAACTTTTCCCGAGTACTTGAAAGTAGCGCTTAACAACCCTAAATTCAAATTTAGCCCCAAGGGACCTGCATGCTAGATTAAGCTCTTTTATTAATTTGGGGCTTTGAAAAAGCGAGCGTAATGCTTTATTTCCATAGATTTCCTGACCGTATGTCGTGCTTATACTGTTTTCAGAGATTATTCGTTCCGGATATTTTCTAATTGCAGGAAGGTAATTTAAACTCGCCAACAAAGATCCTAAGGCATTTTTTTTAAGTTCAAGAATCTCTTTCACCCAAGCCAAATATACCTCTTCCATTAACAACCGAAGAATCGGAAATAATCTTTCATCAAATCGTTTTATATCAGGCTCTATCGACCCTACTTCATCTGTTTCCTTTTGATCAATATCAGTAAATCTGCCGGAAAGGCGTCTTGAAGGATAAATCTTAAGTCCGGTAAAATTATCGTTCCAATCTGTCCAAACTGCATACTTCTCCACTTGCCTCATAAGAACTTTAAGAGACATCGGATTTACCGGCTTGGTCGAATCTCTATATGAGTTTGGGTAGATAATTTCGAAGATTTTTGAGACTTCTAAAAGAATAGTATCAAGAAATTCATCAGAAAAGTTAAACTCGTATTGAAAGTCTTTATATGAAGCTTCTGCGTTATTTTTTTCGCGTATTTGCAGTTTTGGAGTTAGTGTGCAAAAATAATTATTATTTATTTTTATTTTTAACAGTGGTTGAATTTTTTCGTCTTCATTTTCCTCTAAAGCTTTTTCGTTCGGCAAGGCAAACTCGACTTCAAACTCAATTTTGTTTTTGCTTCGTAAAAAGGGCGGTATTTTTTCCTTTGCACCGGTTTCAATTAATTGATCGATAGCTATTTGTTGTTTTTCTTGGTCTAGGTCGTTGGTTAAATCTATTCGCGATGGAATTCGCCTGTAAGCCCGAAAAAAAAGCTCTTGAAGCTCTCTATTGAGAAATGAATATGAATCAAGAAGCTCAACTTTATACCCAATCGAGTTTGCTCGTCCATTTTCGTCTGCATGAACATAGTTTTGTAGTCCGCCAAGATCGACAAAATCGCCGCTTTTTGCCGTTGTTCGGATATTTAAAAATCCGTTTTCGGATATTTCCCGGAGCCATAAAAAAGCATGCATAATTGAGGACTTTCCCGCGCTGTTTTTCCCAAAGATAATAGTAATTGGTTTGATGGGAATTTTTACCCAATTCCCAAACGCCTTGAAGTTCTTGAACCAGATGCATTGCAGTTCTGGTTCACCACTTCGTACGGCAAATTTTGTCCTTCGCCCTTTTACAATTTTCACTGGTAGTTTTTAAATTACACTTTTTTTAAAATCACCTGCTTCTTTTGTAAGGGCCTTACAGTCTTTTGAAACACTCTTTTCACGTTACCTTAAGGAAATTGTACTTTTAAACAATTGGATATTTCCTACCTTCACAATATGCCCCGTTTCTTCGAAGAGCTTCTTGATCCCAGAAAGAAACACACCTACGCCATTGAGGCCTTGGGCAAAATAATCGAGCTCAGCCGTCATAAGACCCAAAAAGGCCTTGTGGCTGAGCTGGTTAGAAGGGGCTCGGCCACCAGGGGCAAAGCCCACACGGATCTCTCCAGGCGATGGGCAGCCTTCCGGGAACTTGCCCATTTTTCCCCTGTTGAACTGGAGGAAACCAAGCTTTCGGAAGATGCCGCCAAGATAGCCGAACATCTGATAGCCATCGAAAACATCATCGCAGCAAAGCAGCGGGCGGCCTCCCATAGCGTCAATATTTCTGGCCCGAACAGCCTGCTGGCTCAGTTTGTTTACCCAAAAGTTAGCTCTTTTTATGACCGGCACCCTGGGACCTCTGGCGCATCGACTTCCCTGTCAGACTTAAAAATCAACTGCTGGGAGCGCGGTACCAAGGGGGCGTGGTTCGGCTTGCGTGATGATTTTGCGGACATGATTGTCATTCGCACTTCGTATCTATCAAAAGAACTTAGCGCTGGGGAAAAGAAATCCCTGCGAATAGCAAGCCTGGGTGAAGAAACATATTCCTGGGTTATACCTGCCGCTCAGAACTTAAAGGACCTGTATGCGGGCCAAATTCCCATGGCCAATGTCGGCAGCAACGATGGGGAGATAAATGCCCATTTGCGGAAAAAGGCCAAGGGCATTAATTGGAGGATTCATGTGACGGACTTTTCGGGCGTCCTTAATGTGTTGGAGGCAGATGCCACTTTTGGCGGCTTCCTACCCACCCTCACCGCTTGTTCATTTGTTAATGGCAGAAAACATTCAAAGCACGTTGCGTTTCCGTGCTCGGAGTATTCCAAGGCCGCGATCTCCTTGGTATGTAAAAAAGCTGCGTTTTTAGCTCAGCCTAAGATCAGTGCTTTGTTCTCCTACATTTCCTCGTAAAGGAATTTCATGAATCAAATGAATTTAAGAGAAAAGCAGCGGCTTCAAGGCGAGCTTAATCTTGCAGGCATGCTTTTCCGCGAAAAGATGCGTCAACCCGGCCGCTCTAAAGGCATCTCCAAGGCGGCCCTGGCCCGGGAAATGAAGGCCCTCTTTGCCCGCATATCCCTGCTGGAATCCGGCAGTTCCTAATCCTTTCGCCTAGTCCTCATCCAACCATTTCCCTCATCTTTGCAACGATCCGTTCTGCATATTTTAACCGGCACTCCCTGATCCGGATCACCTTCCACCCCAGCCTTCTCAGCCGACCATTGACCGATCGGTCCCTTCTCCGGTTCCCCTCAATCTTCGCCTTCCAAAAGGCCCGGTTCTGCTTTGGTAGCCGAAAACACCTGGGACACCCGTGCCAGAAACAACCGTCCACAAACACCGCCACCTTTAGCTTCCGGAAAGCAAAGTCTGGCCTTCCGGGGATCGGTAAATGCCTCCTCCAGCCCTTTATCCCTGCCCCGCGCAACAGCTTGGCCAGCCTGACTTCTGTCTTCTCGTTCCCTTTGCCCCGAATCCGGGACATGAGCTCGGATCTTTCCGATTTAGATAACGGTTCGTAATTATTTGCAGTAAGGATCAAACCATTCCTTATTCAATTGTCCGCCAGAGATCTTTCCTAATGATTTTAGAAGATTCACAATATCACCACCCGAAAAAAGACGAACGGGATATCCATCTTTAAGAACCTCTTCTTGGGCACTTTGCGTGTAAAAGGAAGTTGTAATAAAGATTCCGTACTCCCCTCTTTGCAGACGTGCTACAAGCCTAGAAACGTCTTTTGGCGTTACTCCATTTTTGTCGCCGTATTTTTTCGCTTCGCCTTTAAATACAATTTCATACTGAAGAGGTTCCGGGAAAATAAGCCAGCCGTTAAAATCAAATCCGCCGTCCCTAACGTATCGTGTTTCCTGTATTCTGTGTTGAACATTTGTTTTAGTTGCTATTTCCCGCAACAGGTTACTACAAAACCGTTCGAAGTTTTGAGGTCCCATTTTTACTATTTGTCCAAGAATCGAGGCCTCTTTACTCTGCGAGGGAGGGAGCTGTTCATTTGTTGAGCGCAGCTTTGGACTCCAGACAAAAAGCTTTTTTGTTTCACCATTTAAATAGTCCTTCCAGACCTGTGGGCTTTTTTTATCTATATCATCGGCTTTTGATGCTGCTGCCCGGAAAAGAAGCCAGTCAATTGGAACCTCCTCAAGATCAAGAATCGATAAAATACAACGGAGATTTGTTATAGGCCTTCCCTTATCTTCAAACCAAGATGTTTCAATTCGCTCAAGAACACAAAGGCCAGAAAACTGCACATATCCTTTACGGTTTCTTGAAAAATGAAGAATGGGCGGAATATAGGACCGATGCTGTTGCAAAATGAGTTCGTTTATTTGAAGCAAAACTTTATTTCCTTTAAAATCATTGTATTTTTTATTTCGTTTATTTTCTTCGTATTTTGCATCGCCCCAATAAATAATTTGGCCGGAGGAATAGTCAACATGGTCCTCCCATGGGTTGTGGTACTGCTGCGATATATTTGTAGTTGTTATTATTAGCGCGGCGGGAATGGATTGAAAGTCGCATGGTAATTTAAGGCCTTGATTTACAAACCGTTTCGGGCGAATACCTCCTGTGGCGCCTATCGTGCTTGGTTTTGTTGTATTTTCTTGTTTTTGGTCAAGCCAATTTAAAAATTCGTCTCCAGAATCTGCTTTTGTTGAAGTCAAATCGCGATAATTGTAACCAACGCGGTATGTCTTATTCATTTTAATATTTCAGCGACAATTTTAGCAACTTTGGTAGCAAGTAAAGGCGGTACTGCATTTCCAACTTGCTTGTACTGCTCGGTTCGCGGCCCCTCAAAACGGTAGTTATCTGGAAAGGTTTGTAAACGGGCTGCCTCGCGAACAGTCAAACTTCGAGCCTGGGCAGGATCTGGATGAATGTAGTAGTGCCCATCCTTGGAAATGTGGGATGTTATGGTACTTGAGGGACGGTTTCCCAATTGAACTTTGAACCGATCTATAAATGGCACGTTTGGTCGTGCTAGGTTTTTATGCTTTGGACGAAGACACACCGGAAAATCAAATATCGTTGGGCTCTTACCGTGTTTTTGAGCGTAAACCGCTGCAAAGGCATATCTCATAACATCCGTTGCTAGATGAGATCGGCTCTTGTGGTTAAGGATTCCAGGCAATCGAGAATCCGCCATGAACCATGCCGAGTCGTTTTTTTGTTTTACGAATTCGGCTCCAGAAAAGTTGTCTATTCCGTTCTTTGTATTTAATCCAGCCATTTTAAGGCCTATATTTCTTGCTATTAGCCATTTTTTAAATTCGTCAGCTGTAGAAAGTCTGCTTCTTATCGACGTCAAGCCTCTTAATGCCGTGCCTAATGAGACCACTTTTTTAGAAGGTGAAAGAAAACCGGGTCTTTTTTTGATATCGTTTCGCACGCCGAGGATAAATACTCTATGACGCTTTTGCGGTATACCAAAATGCTCGGATTTGACAATAAAGGAGTCTTTTCGCCATTCGTTAGTTTTATCACGACTACTTTTTCCAAAAAGTGGATAAAGACGATAACCCGCCTCAGAAAGATCTGCGCATATGTTTTGAAATATTTTTTTTCTTTTGTGTTTTGCGGAAAGAATTCCTTTCACGTTTTCCATAATAAATACAGCAGGCTTAAACCCCTGAAGGATATGCAGATATTCCTTATATAAGGTGTGTCTTTTATCTTTTCCAAACTTGATTCTGTTTTCGTTCCGCCTCCTTGCTCTTCCAACAAGCGAATATGCTTGGCATGGTGGACCTCCAAGCAGTACCCATTTTTTTGCGCCTCCTAAAGCTTTGCGAATGAGCTTTTTTGTCTTACACTGATTTCCAGGTTTTAGCTCAAGCTGAATTGCCTCGTTTTTTGCTTTTTCCCATAATCTTGGATACTTTTGAGTTAAATTGTTGAGCACACTAGGTTTTCCACTTTTATAGTAATCAAATATTTCATTACTACCTTTTAGGGTTAAATTTCTAGCAAAGGCTCTTAGAAGAAGCGTCTTATGAGCAAAAGAGTCTTTCTCAATTGAGCAGCAAAGCTTAAATGGTGATTTTCCATATCTCTTAAATGCGGAGAAGCCTTCACCAAGACCACCGGGACCCGCAAAGAGATCAATTACTTTTATTTTTTTAATTGGAAAGCCTTTTTAGTATTTGAGCCCTGATTCTTAATGGTATTTCAGGAACACCGCTTGTTTCACTTATAAATTCATAATTATTTACTCCGTTATCAATCTTTCGCGGTTGTGGTATAGCGTTACTAGCGAGCCACCTCAAAAGATCTGATTTATATTTAGTATTATCTTTTGATGAGTTGTAGTAACCAAGAAACGCAAGCTTTGAATTAAATAGGTCTTTATTTACAACTTTATTGGTTATTTTTTTTATAATACTTTCTAGATCATTCCCTTTATTGCTTTTTTCTGCTCGTATTGAAATAAAGAATATGTTTTCTTTTGCTATTTGCTTTTTACGAAAATGATGCTCCGTCGTAGATAGCCCTGTTTTTACGTCAAGTGATTCATTTTTGGTTACGAAATCAAACACTTTTTGCTCCGGGCCATGCCATTTTTCTATTACTTTATCAGGGTTTTTGATTTGGCTGATAAAATAAAGTTCTCCCCAAAGACCAATTTTTTCTTTTGCTGACAACTCCTTTACATTTTGGAAAAGGGACACCCAGTCCAATAAATATTCCTCAATTTCTTTTGGGGACATAATATAAATTTTTGAAATTTTTGTTTTTTGAAGAAAAGCATAAATAAAACCAAGGAATGTTGTTTTAAGAATTTCATCTAAGAGTTCTATTACAACGACATCTGCTCTTCTCGCTTTGTTGCTAATTTTCAGCTCTTTATTTTTAATAAAGTACAAAAGAATTTTTCCTATTTTTTTTGCAAAGACCTCGCAGCTGGAATTTTTGGATATTTCAACAACTAAACAAAGATTATTCTGATTAGTTTTTCCAAGGTATACATGTTTACTTAGAAGACATATAGAAATAGTTTCTTTTGTTTTTGCTCGTTTAAGCCTTTCAAACTGCTTGGCAGTTTTAAACGTCGTTACTTTCATTTATAATTGCGGTGAATTGCCCCTTAGGAAGCCAAAGGGCTGGCAAATAAACTGGGATGTCATCCCACCCAAACACCTTTTTGCCTGTTGTTTTATATATTATTAAGACAGGTTGACTTTCAGTTGTCTCAATCAATCTTTTGGCCATTTGCTGCCATTCGCCAGGTATGTAACCTTTTTCCCATGTTTTTTGATTTTGTAGAAGTCTTTCCCTGTTTCCATCCTGCTCTCTATACATCAACCATCCGTATTGCGAATCTACACCACGATTATATGTAAACAGTAGCTTCTTTAGGTTCTTATAATGCCACTCTTCGTTTTTCAGCGAAGTATTTGGCATATTTTCAATCCATTTCGCAATCTGCTCAATTCGTACCTTTTGGAATTGTTCACTTGATGAAAATGGAACAAGGTCTCTCTCAAGAAAGTGGTTTGTTTTATAAATTTCAGCCTTTTTATATTTTGGCCTTCTGGGCCATAACATTACGCCTCCATTTATAACGGTGACCTTAGAAATGTCGATAACACTGGGGCGCGTAGGGCTTAGCCCGCGTCCTACCCATACTATATTTTCAGGTGTTATTTCAAGGTTTTCTATACTTTCTCTTTGGCGTTCTTCACTTTGGTGAATATTTATGAACGTTTGATATATTGGATCAGGGATAAATAACCTGGTCACGCCTTCAAGTTTTTTTCTATATCCGTACATGCGAGCATGCTGCTGCATTGTGTCTTCTTGTGGGCGTCGTGCACTACGCCCGTAATAAGTTGTAGTAAGACCTTCAATTGTGACGCCGCGATTTAGTTTATTGCCACCAACTAATATATTCATTCCCCGGCTATACTTAGGCTGTTTAGTTCTTGAATCAGAATTGACAACGACTGTATTTATACCTGTTACTGCTTGTTTCAATTCCGTCAAAACAGTTTTGAAGGATGGCAATATAGGCCCTGTTTTACATGTTTTCTTAAAATTTGAATATACTTCATATAAATGCTTTTTGACTCTTGTATTAAGCGACAAGGTTCTCGTGTTAAGAAGGTTGTCTACAAGGATTTTCTGCATTTTGTAGGCAATTTTTTTTAGGTGCTGCTGGGTAATTTTTTTATGATCAATATGGACAAGAAATGAGTAAATGCCGTTGTTTTGGAGTTTATGTATACTACCGTACGCAAAAGAAACGCAAAATGAACATAAGGCACGGAATAGACCGTCTGGTATGTCGCGATGAAGATTTTTTAAACGGTCGACCTCATTGGGATCAATGTCGCTAAAAGCGTGATCCGACGGCGGTTCAAAAAAAAGCTTCCCACCCATATACCCAGATCCAGCCTCAAGTTTTTTTGTTAAGAAAGGCCGCATTGGATTATCTCTACTTTGCAGCAACAACGATTTCGGAGTTGCGGTAACCTGAAGAAAGACGTGGTTTAACTGCCTTCTACAATTATTTATTAACTCGTATATTCTACTATCTCTAAAGGTTGGGTCTGTAATTTTTTTTCTGATAGATGTATTTAAACTCGCATTGTCCGCTTCATCATCGATAACAAGAGCCGGATATTTATAGGCATTTGTTTTTTTAAGAATTTTACAAAGAGCCTCAAGGGGTGATTTATTTTTATTGCAGATAAACACATAGGCATGATCTGGAAGATATGTATTTTCAACAACGTCATCAACATCCTCTTCATTTAAATCATCTTTCCCACGAACCCTGATTTTAGTTGTGTCTAAACCATCGTTTATTCTGGTTTCTGTTTGCTCAAGCAACCAAAGGTTGTCTGATGTAAGATATACAAATATTCTAAATCCGTTTTCGTATGCTAAAGCAATCGAGGCTATCGCCAAATTTGTTTTACCACTCTGTACTCTTCCATAAACAAGAATATTAGACAAGTTGTCTTGTCTTTCGAGGTTGGGTTTACCCAAAGATATTTTTAAAATAGGTTTTTCTTGAACTAGGCCATAACCGACGGCACCGCAGTTTTTTACTATAATCTTCTGACAAGCTTGGACAACTTCCTCGGCATCCTGTTTTGTCTTATCTCTTTCAGTTTTTGAGTAAGAAGACTCAACTTTTTTTAGAAAGGTTCTAAATATACTTCCACTGACAAATAATGGAGGTGTTTTAATATTTTGTTTTTTGCTATTTTCCGAAAGCTTAAGTGTATTGTTTTTCATTTTATTTTGTGATCATGTTTAATATTGTCCTAGGCTCTCGAATTACTTCTTGTATTGTCTTTGCTTTCCTGTTTGACAAAAGCAGGCATAACAAAGAAATAGTCTGGTTTGTTTTATTTGAATTAATAAGTCGAGAGATTTTTTTTGGCGTGTCTTTGTATGGATATTCAATCGATATCGTTTTTCCTGTTTTTTTGACCAAGAGGTTTGGTCCATTTGAGAATTTAAATAGGGATTCCCTGCCTTTTATTTTCGAAGGTCCTTTAGGTTGCGCTTTTGCCCTATAACGGGCTTCAGCAATACGCCGCCAATCTACAAGTTTGTTTTGAACTTCTTTTTTTACCTCATTTGGGATGTTTGCCTGCATTTTGTTGATGTTTAAATTAACTAATTCATCGAGTTTTTCAGGAAAGTCCACACTGATTCTTAAAAGCTTTTGGTGCTCCTCGAATCTTCCATCACAGTTTGCCCAACCTCCTGAAGTTAAAAGCCTGTTTTTTCGATAAAAATAAAACCCTTGTTGACTATTCCACCTCTTTGGACCCGACGCTTCTTCCCATGCTGCTTTCGAAGAAAATTCTTTTTCCGTTGGTAAAATATATGGCTTTAAAACAATGGTCTGCTTCTTCCCATTTTGATCATGACACGATATGCGCAGATTTCCTAATTTACGTGTCTTTTCTTTTTCACAAAATGGATCCCATGCTGGAATTTGAGAACCGTTAATAAATATTTTTTTTTGCTTTAAAAAACGATGAAATACCATGCCTAAATGAAGCCTTAATTCGTGCTCATTTTTATCAAAAACATCTATTGCCTGATCTTCATTTAGGTTTTTAAATAAGTGTAAGTCCTCAAGCAGTATTAAAGTCCCTTTCTGATTAGTCATTTGATTTTCAATTATTCTTGAGGCCCATGTTTCAAGTTCTTTTTTATCAAGCAGCTGAATTTCCCATTTATCATTTTTTTTAATTTGTCCAACGTCGAGACGCGCAATAAAAAGCCCTCCCTTTTTTGCTTTGCGAGTAATGACAGTCAATGTGTCAGTTTGACTTAATGACGCTGTTTTTAAACCTAAGCCGTACTTTCCTAATTCGGTTTTACTTGAGTAGTTTTTTCTGGTTCCTAATCGCATTGCTTCTTTAAGTGTTTCAAGATCCATCCCTTTGCCATTATCAAATATATATGCGAACGAGGGATTTGAGCTGCTGCCAAGTTTTATCTCTATTCGAATTTCAGAGGCACTTGCCCCCAAACTGTTATCAATGAGATCAGCACAGGCAGTCTCAAACTTGTAACCAAGACCCTTGCTATAACCCTCAATAGTCCTTGAAGCACTGGGGGGTATCTCGATTATTTTCACGAATTTATAATCCTTATCTTGCAATATCCGGTTTTTCCTATACTAGAAATAAACTTACTTTTCGCGATAATATTACTAATCGTAGTTTCCTTTATATTATTTATAAAAGGAAATTCTTCCTGCATTTTGTAAACTAAAAGCCTCGTTTTAATATGGCCTCCATTATTTTTTAAAACCCTTAAAAGTGCTTGTTCTAAATCAATTGAACTTAATTTTACTGATTTTTTGTAAATAGGAAAAATGGCATTTTTAGTTTTTAAAATAGGAAGTGAAGACAGATTAAAGCAAATACTTAAGCAGTTCTCTGTACTTTTTTTAGTATTTATTTTCTTTATAATATCGTCTTCTGTTACCCCTAATGGAGAGCAAAGAAGAACATAATTGAAGCGGGCAATTGCGCTGAGGGTTTCAGAAACCCTTTTGCCAGATTCCTTCATTTTAGTAACTAAGTCTTCGTTTTTAAAGCCATGGACGCTTTTAATAGAAATTGTCTTAAATTTAAGAAGATTTAACCAGAATGTATGATGATGAGCGATTAAATCAGGTGAAACACATAGAATCTTTGCAAGGCGCGCAGTCCACTCTGATAACTTTACGATTTCGGGCAAACCTTTATTAAGACGTTCTGGAAGATTGGCAAATATTTTCTGCAATTTCGGCTGGATTCTAAATTTAACTTTACCAAAACGTGTGATATGTTTACGACCCTGCTGCATGTACGTGTATTTGGAATAAAACAAAGCGGCCGTAAGCATATGAATTAGCTCTGCCTCTTTTTGCCTAATTCTTTCTCTGGTTATACCGAATTTATTTCCAAGATTTTGGAGGGTTTTTGCCTTGCCAAGCGGGCAAAAAAGTCGCAGCCGAAGAATATACTCCTCTTGTGTACCTTCATTCTTTTTAATTATTAATGGAAGTTCCCTAAAGAAATCAGTGTAAAACTGGTCGGCCATTCCTTCAGACCGCTCTGGCACCAGGGGGAACTGGGGCGAGGCGAAAGCGGGGTCATCCCGCACAATGGAATCCTCGGTCAGGGGTGCCACCGCCGTCAGGATGGTCTGATGAATCTCACGGATCGTGTTCCGTCCCACATTGCGCAACTTCAATAAATCCGTGGCGCAAATCCGGGTGGCTTCCCCAATGGTCGTCACACCCATCTTTTTCAGCCCCTGAAAGGCCCGGTTGCTGAACGGCAGGCTTTGTAGCGGCTGGTTAGCAACCTCCTCAGGAATCTTTCCAAAAGGCCGGGGCCATGCATGGCGTTTCGGGCGGAATTCGGGCGCCTGAAGCTGTGCCACATGCCGCGCCGCTTCACTCACCCGCATTCCCACAAACTCTTTCCGCGCCAGCTGGGCATACTTGTCCCAATCCACCGCTCCGTCGGTATTCACGGCCTCGGAAAGGGCCAAAACCGCGTGCACCAGCTCCTCGTGGGATTTGCGCCCGAAGTTGCGTACAATGCCGATTCCGCGCTCGCTCTGCAGGATATCCACCAACTGCCCCAGGGTTTCGGCTTTCCGCCAAACTAGGACGTTATGCGTCCGGGCCGTGAGCCCCAGATGCGAGATGGGCTCCTGCCGCTCCGTTTCCGAGAGCCGATCCAGACCGGCGCTGGAAAATTGCAGTTCGGGATAGACCAGGTTGATCACTGTCCCAGCTCCTTGATCTTGGCCAAAAACTTGCAGTGCCCGCACGTTTCGGAAGGCTCGGGCGCTTGGGGCGCCTCCAGCACGTCCTTGATCTGCCGCAGGGTCGGCTCGATCCAGCTAGCGTCGCACTGGTGCGGAACGACGCTGATCCGGAATTCCAGCCGGCCGTTGAATCCGGGCCGATCCGCGCAGCCGTTGACGTAATAAAAGAAGGCCTCGTCCGCCACATCTTGGCCCATTTTGCGGAGAATATACTGATAGACCTCCACTTGTCGGCGCAGCATGTCGGAAAATCCACCTTCAAGTTTGGTGATATCGTCGCGTTTCGCCGTGGCCTTGAAGTCGATGATATGAATCTTCCCCGTGGCTGCGTCGATGAGCAGGTCATCGATACCTCCGTAAAGCTCCAAGCCCGTCGGCTGGTGCAAATAGCGGATCCCCTTGCGGCTATCGCGCCAGGTATCCAAATCCGGGTGCTGGAAAGGCACCGCGGGCACCCCGGCCCGGACCAGTTCCGGATGCGGCTTTCCTTGGGCGCGGTAATCATCGAACTCGCGTTTCAACAGGGCATCCACAGCGCCGTTGAGCGTGAAGGCCGGGCCCGAGGGCGGATGCAGCTTGAAGCGGGCATCCAGGAAGAAGCATCGCGGGCAGGTCAGATAGTTGCCCAGCTTGCTGCGCGAAAGCGGGAAAGGCTGCGTCTGCCCGGGCTCATACGGAGCCACCCGGCGCGGATGGGGCCGCGACTCCAGGGTGGTTTTGTTTTTAGCAGTGGTTCGTCCCATGGCTTCATCTTGGCACCCGGCTGCCGTCGCACGAGGGTTCGTGGTGAAAGACTCTTTCACTTTTCGCCGTCCGGAAGGACGCACGGCTTTGGCGGTAGTGGCGCGCTTGTTCACTGAGATCCTCCCGCCAGGTGAAATCCCTGCGGCGCCAAGGTGGAGTTCCGCGGATGATACCGGGAAAAGCTGATCAGGGTTTTTTGCGATTCGTCCTTGGTCCAAACCTCATAGGTTTCCACGGGATGATCGAGCAGGTCGCTGACCCGGATATCCTTGATCATGAGGCTGACTTCCTGCCCGGCAGAGTCCCGCAGACTACGGAGATACTGCATCAGGCCATGAACCCCGGCCACGGGGACGGGATTTGTGAACGAACCGAAACCTCCTTGCCCGCAGGCGGTCTGATCACAGTTTTCACCCTCCGCAGCCACTGTGCTTTCCATCCGGCTTTCGGGATCCGTGTCGTTGTTTTCTTGGTACATGTTTTTCAAAGCGCGTTCATCTTGATGAATCGGCATGGAAACAACAATGGCTTCCACTGAAAGACTCTTACAGTTCGGGTTGGTTTTCAAGGATTAGGCATCCTCCGGCTCCGGCTGGTTCCCCGCCAGGTGCTCCAGCGCCGCCCCCCTCATCTTCATCTTAAACTTAATCTTCATCTAAAACTTACAGCATCCCCTATCTCCCATCTTCCATATCCTATCTCCTGCGAAGCTGCCCCCTCCATTCCGGAATCCTATTCATTTCAGGATGGGTCCACGGCCCTCCCGCCTCAATCACTCTCCCCATCCCCATCAACCCATCCTCAATCCCCTCCGGTCCCAGCACCTTCTTTCCCTGCTTCTTTGCCTTTTTCATTTTTTCCTCCTTTTTCATGAACTCCTCACGTCTCCTCACCCCCCATCATTACGACTTTTTGCCAAATGTCGTAGGGTTGAAGGTCGTTTTTCCATCCTCCCGTCTTAAGCAAGGGGGTAGGACATCCGCGGGGCTATGTTCCGACCCGGTCGGGGCATCATATAGGAAGCAGCCGGACGTTTTACCGGAACAAGGTGAAGTAAGCCTCGGACCCCGAACTTTCACTTCAACTTAACTTCAACTTAAACTAACCGATCTCCTGCGAAGCCGCCCCCCTCCACTCCGGAATCCTATCCGTTTCAGGATGCGTCCAAGGCCCTCCCGCCTCAATCGCCCTCCCCATCCCCATCAACCCATCCTCAATCGCCTCCAGCCCCTTCACCTCAAATTTTGCCTTCTTGTTCCTCTTCATTCTTTCCTCCTTTTTCCCCATCCCAAATTCCTACGACATATGACATTCCCACATTCCATGGAATGTTTTCGCATTTTTGGCTCTTTTCCCATGATTCCACCTTGCCCGAAAGGGTAGGACAAAAACGGACCCACCCCTCACCCAA
>Ga0214917_10003916_pt1 | contig 16909 bp, 13 predicted proteins | sample LL_1208_BB_MetaG_FD_177983 | JGI IMG/M metagenome (GOLD analysis project Ga0214917, IMG submission 177983) | Freshwater microbial communities from Lake Lanier, Atlanta, Georgia, United States - LL_1208_BB | ecosystem: Environmental > Aquatic > Freshwater > Lake | place: USA: Georgia | collected... | reverse complement strand
CCACGTAGTGCCAACACCAAATATTTTAAAATCTTCACAAAATTCTTCTTCAGAACCTAAATCATAAATAGAACAAAATTCAAATTCGTAAGTATCATCCGCTGCTTCAGCGAATATGCGTGCATTTTTATATAACTTTTGCACCATTGGTTGACCAAACATGTAAGGTCTAGAAACCAATTTCATGTATATAGGATCACCATCATCATTTGTGCCAGTATTCATTTTATAATACTGCCCATTAAGACTGGTGTTTCCAAAATAAATATCTAAGCCACCACTTGCAGTAGCTTCCGTTTGAAAAAAACAACCTGCTTTAAGGCCCGGATGTGTAACATTGCTAATACCTTCGCCATAAGTTGTCCATCTAAATTCTGGATATTGCTGATAATCACCAACTAAAGTTAAGTTGGGTTCTGCGGCATTTGTATCTTCAAAAACTTGTATATAAATTCTTCGATTTTTAGTATCATTAATGGCGCTTAATTTATAAGATTTGGTACCACTAAAGTCGCAATTTCTAATTGTCTCTTGAATTGCTTTTGCAATAGGTCTTACATTTTGCCCATCAGTAGCATAGACATTATCTCTACCTAAAAAGATTAGTTCGTCAAATACTTGAGTTTGAGCATAGTGTGATACCGCACCAATATGTTCAGATATTTCTCGGTAAATATAAGTTACAGGGTCTTCATTTCTACCTAAGTCTGGTAGACCTACTTCTTCTAATCTACCAACTGAACGTTCTTTTAGAACAATTGGGATACCTTTAATTTGACCGGCCCCTACCACAGCATCCGCAGCTCCGAATTGCCCCTCAACTGAGAATTCGTTTACCACAGGAAAACTCTCTGGTAAAGGCCCGTTAAACCCGATCTTAGAAAATCTCCCTCTATTCATAGAAGGATGGAATACTAAAAGTCTGTTTCTCGCGATAACTGGAAATCTTGCTTCATCATAATCTGTGTATTCTGTAAGTCTTGTGTTATCTAAAGACATTTGTTCAGATTGTAAAGAGTAATCAGATATATTTGATGCGTATGAAGTTAAATTAGCTTCTATTTCAGCTTCTAAAAATAAAATACTACCATTAACAACCGTTCTAAAAATTCTTATTTTTTTATCTAAATGGGCTAAATTGGCATTACCATAGGTAGGTAAATCTGTTAAAACTAAATTAATTGTTTTATCCGTTGCTGTTGTATCTATAGTTAAAGATAACTCTGAAGGACTACTTTCAGCTACTAAAATATTGTTATAATAAAAGGCATATGTGTAAGCATAAACATATTGTCCTTCTTCAAGATCACCACCTGCAGAGGCAGAACCTGTTGGGGGGGCAGAGGGGGGATCGATGCCCATATCTCTTGTAGCAGACTGGGCTTCATAAACTTGTGGTATTAGTACCTTGCCACCGTCAAACACAAAAAGACTATCACTTAATTGTGCAAAAGAAGGTCTACCATTAAAACCAAAGCCGCTTTTAACAGAAACAAGACTGCCTGCTACTATTTTACCTAAATAGGCTGCTGTAGAATTGTTTGTAGCATATAATAAAGTTTGGGCAGTTCCATTACTTAATTTAAATTCAATACCTTGACGAATATTATAACCTGTTGCCGGCGTATCTAAAGCTTCCACAAAACCGCTGCGTTTTACATAACCACCGGTAGAACCAATGTTAATGTTAAGAGCTTCGCGTACGTATCCCGGAGCCATTAAATTTTCAGGCGAAGTGGTATCTAAACCCTTTGCATCTGAATATTCTAATTCTGATACGTAATTCTTAGTACCCATTACTCATCCCAAACATTAAAACCCGGAACGTCGCTGTTACCATTAACACCGTCAAAACGAGACTCCATTAAAGATTTAATTCTTGGGTTTTCAGTTTCACCAAGATTTCTCATGTCATCTAAAATGTCAGATCTAATTAATGCCATAGCTTCTTGCTTTTTAACCGATGCTCTATCATCATTTTCACGATCAAGGGCTAAAGCAATAACATATTCAATTAAAGATTCTTGATATTTATATGGAATTGGTACTGCAGATGTCATGCTATCTGGATCTGGTACAGTAGGTGTTATTTTACCATCAATTTTAAGAGCCATTGCTTTAACTGTTGGAGGCCAAATTCTTATTGAATTGTCTCCTGTAATAGCCCAGTGTGAAGGAGTATCATTAACAGAACCATCACTATTTTCTGCGTCTAATCTTCTAATTTGATTTAAATCAATTCGTTTCATGACAACACCATCAGCTTCAGCTCGAATTGTTTCAACGTCAGTAGACGCCATTAAAAAACCGATATTAGCTACGGAAAGATCGTATTCTGCTTGTCCTGTAACTGTATTAAGAGTAAGGCCGGTCTTTCTTAAAAAAGACCAGTCATGCATTTTACAAAATCTAAATATTGCTAGTGGGACAGTTTCTCGAACGTAATCTCTAAAAGTAGAGCTGGTATTACCTACGTAGTTAGTAACTCTAGAAACTATATCATTTCCAGTATAGCCTGTTGTTTGATTAATTGCCATCTTCAAACCTCTTTGCGAATTCTAGCTTCTGAAAGAAGCTCATTTTATCGTAATCTGATTCGCCTAAACCCTTGCAATTAAATGCTTTTCTTACTTTATCTAGGGTTGTTACTTTTTTATTTACCAGTGTTAAAGCTATACTGCGCCAGCCCGGTACGCACATTCTTGAATACTCTAGATTGAATATATCATATTCTGGAATAAAGTCAATACAAATTCCACAAATAAATGAGTCAAACTCACCTTTTTCTAGGGCTTCTAAATATTTGATATGGTTAGAGTTTACAGTACCATATTGTTCAGTAGACACGTTTATATCATGTCTTTTAGGATTTTTTAGGTAAATACCCGAATGTCTATGACCTTCTTCTCTTTTTATAGACTTATCCGTTTGAACATAAAGCAAAGGATTGGCCTTTTTAAGCCTTTTTTGAAAGTCACCGATAAGCATAGCTTTTTGCCTCGCAGGTACTAGTGTAAACATTTTATGAAAAGGGGGAGTAGATTTCCCACACCCCCTCCTACTTGCATTAGATTCCTGAAGCACCATTGATTGCAATAACTCGTTTAGAGCTTGCATCAAGATATTTAACAGCAAAGCCGTTAATCTTGTATCCAACTGTTGCAAACTGATCCAACGGATCGTTAGCTCCAGCAGAACCATGGCGTTTTACAATCATTTTCATTGCATCGCTGTTTAATTCAACAACGCCGAAAGCTTCTTCGCCAATGACGAAAGATTGATGAACATCAATTCCACCAACTCCGCTACCAACAGAAGTTAGCATTTTGTCAGAAACCAAGAATCTCATCCCGTACATTTTACCAATTTCACCGTTCATTAAAGGACGGTTATCGGTGTATTTTTGAATGTCTAGGAAAGAGCCAGCATTGGTATCAACTAGCAGATCATATTCAGCTCTTGGGTGAAGAACTGCAACATAATCACCAGACTCGTGTGGTCCGATGTAGTCTGCTTTTTGACGAATCATAGCTTCGATAAGTTCTTTGTGTGAAAGAACATCGCCAGCTTGGATTGCAGCAAAGTTTGCTCGGTTGTTTACGTTTTGGTTTGCGCAGTTATTGGCCAACTCACTTACGATAAGTTGTTCAATAGTTTTTGCAGCAGCAACACCAAATCGCTCAGACAAATTATCCATTACAGGATCAATTGCAGTGTCTGACAAAAGGTCAGAAACTTTAGCATATTGTCCGTATTGGGAAATTGATGCTGTTACGTTTGAAGTACTGAAAGCGATTTCGGCAGGAGGAGTTCCTTCTGTCAAAGTGCTTACTGATCCAGCAATTGCTGAATATCTTAGCCACTTAACGTCTTTTCCATTTCCTTTTGGAAGTCTTTGTTTTCTTCCGAGAGGTTGTAGGACCAAACGAGGTTCAAGTGTGCTAAGGAGTTTTTTCTCATAATACAAGTGCAGATTTGCTGCATTTGTAGTAGTTGTCGATGTAGCCATTTTTTAGCTCCTAATTAGTCGTCAGATCTACCTAATGCTTTACGCATATCATCTAAGGATAATTCAGCAAAACTAACTTGCTTATCACCTTGAGAAGAGGCCGATTCTGACTGCGCACGTTGTTTTTCAGATCGCACAGAAAGACCATCTTTCTGCGCGCGCGCAGCAGCTTCGCTTGTGTAGTGATCTATATTTAATCCTTTAGACATTAAATCTAAAGCTTTTAAAACTCGAACAGAGTTAACATGTTCTGGTTTTACTATATCAGATAACTCAGCTGCTAGTTGCTGCATAATTGGTTCTCGTCTAGCATAGTCGGGATTATTCCGCTTCTGTGTATTGTAGTATTCTACAGCTTCTGCTTGCATTTGTGCAAGAGTCTGTTTTTTAAGTTTGTTAGATACAGAATTGTTTAGCTCTTTTAAAGCCTCTCTAATAGCAACTCTTGGATCTTCTTCAAACTTAGCCTCAAATACAGAAACAGGGTCCACTTCTTCCTCTGCTTGGATTTGAACCTGTCTAGGTGCTTGGACTTGATTTTGATGAGTAGCGTATGCGCTCTCAACTTGTTTATATCTTGTCTCTAGCTCCTCTTTGTCTTTTCGAGCTGACCCTAATTCGCTTGCTAGTCGTCCACGATCTCGCTCAAGCTCTTTATAAGCTTGAATGATTTCCATTGGACTCTTACCAACAAATTTTTGCGGTATAGAGTTAGCGTCTTCAACTGCTGCAGATTGTCCTTGAGTAGACAACTCAGGGGTCTGTTGCTCAGTTGTGGCCTGAGCATTGCTTTCTTGCGAGGTCGCCTGTTGATTTGCGATTGTCTCGTTTGCCATGTGTTCCTCCTACAGTTTAGCCCTCTTTAGGGGACTGGTTTTGTTCAGCCAAAGCCCTACCCTCTGCGATTTTATAATCAACATAGGTTAGGACATTTTGGTAAGCTTTTATAGCCTCTTGGAGGCGACGAATCTTTTCAATATCTTGCTCATAAGCAAGCTTTTCTTTTAAATCTGTTATTGTAACAACAAGTAAACTATTAACTACTTTCCAGCCATCAGACCTTAACATAGCTTCTAAAGCATGGCCTTCTTCAATTATGCGTTTTTTTTCACCATCTATAATTTCTTCTTTAGATGTAAATTCACCAGTTTCTGGCATCCATAACTTTAGATTTTCATTTTCGTACAACATAGTTTATTGTAACCCAAGTCCGGTTAAAATGTCAAGTGTTGGTTGTTGATTTAATTGTGGTTCAGCGCCCATTGGTTGAGGGGCAGCTGCTCCTTGCTGCGCATTAATAGCCTGTTGGGCTGCTAATTGCTGCATTTGCATTGCTTGCCGCTCTTCTGGGCTGTTTACAAAACGTTTAACCTGACGTCCTAAGAGGGGGCGTAATAGGGCCTCTAGCAATACCTCAGATTTGACTGTTCCGGGCTGAGAGTTTTCAATAGCCTGAAGTATTTGGGAGACCGTTTGTATCTTTTGAAATTGCCCCTCCGGTCCCCCATTTTCTAAGGCTGTTTCTACCACGAAATCAAAAGACCGGAAGAACGCATCCGCTGGCAATTGCGTGAATGGGTTAGGTGAGTTAGGATCAGAAACTCTAACCCAGTGATCCTCGGTCACGAATTGCCTATTTGTCATAAGCATTATTTGCGCTACGCGTTTAAAATACATTTCAGACAATGTTCTAGCTTTAAGACTGATTCTAGAACTTGCAAAGCTTTGAATAAAGTTAACACCTGTTGCAGAACGGCCAAATTGCTTACCTAAGTTAGAAGCAATAGGAGCTGCATTTACAAGAGCCGTTGCATTCTGGATATCGCCTTGGATAAAGGCCATCTCTTCTCTAGATCCGATAGACGGGTCCATAGGTGGAAGAGGTTTAATACCATTAATGTCATTAGTCCAGATAACACCATTAGGTCTAGAAAATAAACTTTTAGTGTTAATACCTGCTGCTCGGTCTGCAATCCACATAGGATTGACAGATAAGTTGATATTATCAAGTCTGGCATTACGCAGAGTATTGGCTTCTTTAATTAAGGAACGAACAGCCAACAATTCTGGAATACCATAAAATTCTGATTCTCTAGAATAGTTAGGACATGCAACAAACGGTTTAAATTTGTAATCATAGAAGTTTTCTTCCATGCGTAATACCACATCGCCGTTTGCAATAACGATTAGATATTCTTTAAATTCACCATCTTTTTTAGGATCAAATAAGCCCCAGTATTCCCAAACTTCTACTTCACCTTCATCTTTGATACCTTCTACGTTGTCGTTAAGTTTATCGAAGTCTGCTTTATAGTCATCTGAATAATAGGGTTTTGCCCATGCCGAATTACCTTTACTTTGAAGGCTGATCTCAATCTCGTCTACGTTTTTGTAGTTTGTATTTTGACGTAACGCGGTAATGGTTTTGTAGGTACGATGTACGCAACCGCGCATAGCAACAACATCGCCGGGACGTTTAACAGTCCAGTCAGGAAAGAAATCATAGATAGGAACAATCTCAAGATCAGGCCCATCAAAGAGAACCTCTACGGCTGGCTGTTTCATCGAAATAGGCATGCCGCTAATAGGATCTATTTGCGTAACTCTACGCAAGGTTTCAAGTTCTTTATATCGGTAAGGTACTTTTGCAATGGCTGTACCGTCTAATAACATAGCCTTAATAAAATTGGCGGTTTTGCTTTGAAAACCCATTTCTTCAAATTGGTGGTGATGGAAATCCGTCATAGGATCTTCCCACATAGCATCTTGATAATCTTGACCTTTAAATTGTATTACACTACCCCCTCTAAAGAAGGCGTCTACAATTTGTGGTGTTTGTGTTTCAATGATTGTAAAACCAAAAGGAAGTTTAAGATTAGCACGTTGAACAATAGAACGACCGGAAGGACTCCAATTTTCATAAAGTTCTCTAGATTTTCTAGCTAACTCTAAATGAGGTTCACGATATTCTTTGCTGTTAAGCATAAATGCCCTAACAACACGAATAGCATGTTTTTCACTATCACGTTCTTGAACGTCTTGTTCATCACGTTCGAATGGATTTTTCATTGTCACTCACCAAGAGTAACTTAGCAGTGTGCCAAATTACCCAACAATAAAGCCAGTATCAGGATCTACAACTAGTTCCATAATTTCATTCATGGTACTTTCTGTAGTTGTATCCCAGTCTCTAGCCGAATGCATTTCTTCTGTTAAAGCTGCTGCCATAACAAGATCGTCATGAGCATCAGATGAAGCTTCACGTTTTACCGTTCCACCACTTTTACCAGAAATTTGCACAAAGGTTGACATTTCGGAAATTAAATCTGCATCTAAGATAATAACTTTACCTTCTTTAGCTGCAGTTTTTAACTTTTCAGTTATCAAAATCTTGCTTTGGTTGGTTGTCAAAAACCCAACTTTTTTAGTTGGTTTATTGGTCATTTCGTCAATTGCAGATCGTTTATAGAGATTACGATAACCAATCTCTTTAAGAACATGCAATACAACGTGACCATGATTATTTGATTCAACGCATATCCAAGCATTGTTATAAAATTTAGCTAACTTATATAGTTCTTTTGCAAAGTCATCTGGGGTTAAATCACCCCAAATACGTGCAACTAATTTTCCGGTTTTCGTATCTTTTACGTAGGCAGCTCCATTATCTTGTCCGACACCACCACTTGGATCAGCTCCAATTACGTAGACACGCGCAGGTTCAGGTTCTTCCCAAACACTGACACAACCTTTAGCATCCTCATGGATCTCTAAAACATTTCCATGACTAATTAGATGCCCTACAAATACTGGCTGCTTTGTGTTTCTGTCTTGCATTTTTAAAATGCTACTTGAAAACACATTGGCATCGCCAGTTAAAAAACAATCTAAATCATTCGTTGGGTATTCATTTTCAAACGATTCTTCATCGCCACCACATTTAGCTTCAATACAGTATCTGCGCCAAAAAATGTGATTCTTAGTGATTTTGTTTGGGTATGATTCTAGCATTTCCATTTCTTTGCTACTTAATGTGCCTTCTTTTGGAAATTCCCAGTCATCTATATTTTCTGGGTAGTATCTATACCAAGGTACAAAAAATCCTTTGTAAGGGGCAGTTTGTTTATTGTTTCGCCAAGACTGCCACAATCTGTAAAATTCTCCAGATCTACCTGCTGCGGTTGATTCTAACGTGATTTCTCCGTTATCCGGTACGCCGTTTAGTGAACCAACAAGGCGATCTTTTTCTAAACGTGATGCTTCAGATACATGCATAAAATGAATAGTCTTACCTCGGAAATCGTGTAGCACTAGAATTGAAGATTCTAATGGACGGCCAAGACCGTCAGTTGCAAACGAGAGAGAGGTTGAAGAATCACTTTTTTCTTCTGGTCTATACATATGGCCCCAATCTCTTAGGAACCAATTATAGCAAAATTTTGTAATATCATTAAAGATGGTTTTAACAACTTGCAACTTGTGGCATAAAACGCCGGTTCGCATGTTGCTTTCCCACAAAGCATAATCTAAAGCACGAATACAGTTTAAAGTCGTAAAGCCAACTTGCCTACATTTGAGGATAATGTTACGCGTACTTTTTGTCTTTAAATACTGTTCTTGTGGAGCATTTGGTACAAAGAACTTGGCTTGCTTAGTAAGCTTGTCTTGAACCCTATATAGGTTCCTAACACGCTCCTCATGTCCGATTGCAAGCATCGCGTCTCGAAAGGCCAGTTTGCCCCTCTCTGGCCCTTCAAGCTCTGCGATTTTGAGGACTTCCTCGAAGACCTCTTTAAACTTTTTTGTATAGTGTTTGGACATATTTTAAGAAGGGTCCAGATTTCTCTGAACCCCTCAAGTTTATAAATTATATAATGAACCAGTGTGTTCCGTTAGAAACAAGCATTACCGATTCGTAAGGCATTACAACTTTATAATCAGATTGCCCATCAATCTGTTGACCAGACTGAGGTAGAATTTGAATATATTTAGATTGTGATGCAGCTCCTGACTGTTCTTTAATAATAAACACTTTTCCAGCGCCCATTACTGAAGCACTTGGAAGTGTCATTACGCGAGATACAGAAAGATCAGAGACAGCAATAATATAATCACTTTCAACAATAGTATAATCTACTGCTTTTGTGGAATACGCTACTTTTTGTCCTCTAAGCATTCTAACTTCATTACCAACAATTTCCATTGGTGTTTGAAAAGAAGAAGTACCATTTGGTATAACACTAAATCTTAATTTACTACCTCTATTAGTAGTACTTAAAGCTTCATTGCTTACGCCTGCAATTGATACTATTGGTGATGCGACGCTGTTAGTACTTAAACCACCGCCAAAAGAAATTACACCCATAATAGTTTCTGCTGCAAGGGCAGAATACGTACTTGTAGTCGGGTTGTAACCATATCTGCCAAGAACTATAGAAGGATTACCAGTAAAGTTAGTAAGATTTAAGCCAGCACCACTCATAGATCCAAATGCTGTCGTTTGCGCTGTAGAAGAAGTATTACTATATCCTAATAAAATATTTGATTTAACGTTTATTTGATTAGGTCTGTTTGCTGTACTATTACCAATGTTAAAGGTTTCAGCAGAAAATAAGAAGTTACCTTCTAAATTTCTACTTCCATCTTTTTTAAACAATGTTAAATCTTCAGCAGATCTAGCACTTGCTTCAGCACTAACTTGACTATCGACATAGGTTGTATCTGGAATTAATACGTTATTAACGTATAAATTCTGAAACATATCGACTCTATTGCCTGCAAAAGAAGCTACCACTGTTCTACTTGTAGAACCGTTGGCAGTTGCCTCTATGTTTAGCTTACTTCCACGAGCTGATGATGTATGGCCCTCAGTTGCAATACCACTTAATTTAACGGAAGAGGTATACCCAGTTCCATTATATGGCTGAAAATTCATTGCCCCGATAATGCCATTTAAAGTAGGCACACTCGTAGCTCTTAAAGCCATTTGTGAATTTGCAGGCAAATCAATATTTAATTGACCTGTCATTGAATTTGAACCATCAAGTTTTAATCGAAGAGCATCTGCAGCGTTAACATAGCTCTTTGTTACTGGATCAGCTTCAAGAACATCTAAACGTCCATCAAGAAGACCTTCGGCAGCAAGTGCTCTAGATTCTTCTGCGTTAACGTCAGATTGTCTATCGCTAACTTCTTGTGCTAATGCAGCATTATTACTAAGAACATATGAAGCAAATGCATTATCATTAGCAGTGTCAACGCTGTTAATTAACTGTACGATTTCTGCAAACGAATCTTTATCAGCTTGCGAAGCAGAAAGTATAGCATCAATACGCCCTTTTTCAGTAGAGACTTGACCTTGTAAATTGCTAACTTCTCCGTCAACGTAAGTCTTGGTGACTGGGTCTTGTTCTAAAATATCAAGACGTCCATCAAGAGCAGCTTCTGCAGACATTGCTCTTTGTTCTTCAGATTCAACAATACCGTCTGCGTATTCTTTTGCGTCCTTTTCGGCTTTAGCAATAGATCCTTCAATGTTATCTGCGCCTTCAATAATATCAAGTCTACCATCTAGTGCAGACTCAGCAGACATAGCACGCTGTTCTTCAGCATCTACATCAGCTTGGCGATCGCTAATTTCTTGCGTAATCTGTCCTTGTAGGTCAGATACTTCGCCATCTACGTATGTTTTGGTAACTGGGTCAGACTCTAATACGTCTAGTCTAGAATCTAATGCAGATTGAATACCATCTACATATGCTTTGGTTGTAGGGTCTTGTTCTAGTACATCAATGCGACCATCTAATAAACCTTCTGCTGCAAGAGCACGAGACTCTTCAGCATTTACATCTGACTGACGATCAGAAATTTCTTGGGTGATCTGCCCTTGCAAATCAGAAACTTCTCCGTCAACATATGCTTTGGTTACCGGATCTTGCTCAAGTACAGAGATTCTGGATGATAGGTTGCTATCGGCCAGTTCACGAGCATCTTCTTCATCAGAAATTGCTTGTTGTCTGTCAGAGATTTCTTGTGTAATTTGACCTTGAAGATCTGAAACTTCCCCATCTACATATGATTTAGTAGTAGGATCGGCTTCCAATACATCAAGACGACCGTCTAGAGCTTGGTCAGCAGATTCACGTGCTGATTGCTCAGCAGAGACTGCGGATTGACGATCAAGAATCTCTTGGTCAACTTTATCATCAACAACACCAATTTGTCCTGCAACGGTTGTTGCAAAGTTTTCATCTCCACCTAAAGCATCAGACAACTCTTTTAGGGTGTCTAATACTGCTGGAGCACTATTAACTAATGCAGCCACCTTTTGGTCTGCGTAGTCTTTAGCATCTTGTTCAGCTTTTGCTACTGAGCCTTCGCCTGATCCTTCGATTACATCTAATCGAGCATCCAATGAATTATCGGCAGCTTGACGTGCTGCAGCTTCTGCGGCATCGCCAGCTAATCTAGCAGACTCTTCGGCTGCTAGTTCTGGAGCAAGAGCTGCTTTAGCTCTGGCTTCAGTAAAGAATTTATTCTCTAAGCCTTCAATCAGCTTATCGACATTACGAATAAATGCCATTTGTTTTTACCTTTATTTAATGGTTAAATCAATAACCACTTGTCTGCACCATTGCACACAAGCGTTAATGACTCGTATGCAAGTAAGGTAGCTGTACCCGGCGTAACATTGGTATCAATCTTATCGCCTGTACTAGCATTAACTGTGGTACCTAGACCACTTTCATCTTTTATAACGACCATATGGCCATTATTTACCAAACTTGCTTTAGGTAATGTAATAGTTAAACTACCTGCAGTAACACCAACATAATAATCATCTGTACTGACTTGGTAACTACTACTTACCGTAATCCTTTTAATTTCTTGTTCTGCTTGATATCCAACTTCATATTCGGTACCATCATCAAGCATCATATATAATTTGTTATTGCGAACATAAAGCTCAACGGCACCTTTTTGTGGTGCAACACTTTGTCTATTTTTTATGTTTAAACGTAGACTATCTAATGAATAAGTACTACGCGCATCTTTTAGTTTTGTGTAGCTCATGTTATGATTTTAAAACGGTTACTCTCCAAGTTGCGGAAGCTGGATTAATATTACCACTACTAGCTACGTTATGTACTCGTAATGTCATACTAAATACCAAACCCATAAGAATTAAACGCTGTAATGTTTGACTGTATATTGCTTTGTGATAATGCTGAATTATATCCTAATACTACAGCAATTTTTCCATTTAAAACTTCCCCTGCATTACCTTGCCTACCAATGTAAAACGTATTTTGTGAATTAACAATGCTTGAAAGCTTTGATCCTTTGGTTACCACTAGAGAACCATTCAAATAAATATATGCGTTGTTATTAGTGGCGTCATTTACTAAGGTTAAATTTTGCCAGGTATTTGTAATGTTTACACCGGCTACACCGGCGCTATATCCATCGCCCACACGTATAGTAGTGGTCCCGTTAAACCCAAAGAAAAAAGAAGTAAACATATTTGTACCTGGCCAACTGCTAACCAATTCTTGCAATCCTGTTGTGTTATGTCTTTGGTACCAGATTGAAACTGTAAAATTATTAGTACCATTTTCAACTGCGGGTAAAGATGCTCCCATATTAATATTAGTAGTTGAACCGTTTAAAGTAATATAGTTTGATGTAGCCGTAAAATTTGACATAGAGAAACTATAACTATTAGCACTAAGATCTGTCCATGTATTTCCAGATCCTGGGTATGAATTTGGGTTTCCGGCATCTAAATATAAAACCGGTGTTCCGACCGGAGTTGGGTATGCAAAACTAGAGTTTTGTCTAGTTGTAATGAGTCTTAACAAATTCATAGGACTAATACCCTAAAGCGTAAGTTCCGTAATAGTTGGTTCCATCGTAGTAAAGATTGATGATGTCAATCTTTCCAGTCACAGCCGAAAGTGTTGGAGCGCCTGCTGTTCCCCATAAAACAGTCCCAGGCCATGTAAGAGTTCCAGGAGTTGCTCCTTGAATAATTTTTAATAAGTAAGCTCCTCCAGTTACAGGATTGGATAGGGTAACAGTTAAAGGCCCAGCAGCATTGATTGTAACCTGTTGGCAAGGGCCATTAGTTCCCAAGTCAAAAGCAAAGTTTACTGCCTTTGTTCCTACGTTATAAAGTTGTGGGCTTAAAATATAATTTGAAACTTGAAAAGCTGTTGCCTGTGCAGTTCCATTTACATCTAATTTTTGAGCTGGAGTTGCTGTTCCAATACCAACATTCCCGGTACTATCTATAATCATTCTTGTTTGTGGCGTAGTGCTTAAACTTGGCGTTGTTGAAAATAACAAATTTCCAGCACTAGATGTATTTGTTGTATTTTCTGCAGCAATTACGCTAATACGAGCACCATCTCTAAACGAACCGGCATCTCCCATTCCGCTAAAAGTTATTCGACCTAATTCGTCATTTAATAATGCTTGCGTTGCGACAGTTTCTGTTCCCCTGCTTTTTCTAAACGATATGCGTGCTGAGCTAGAATTGTCGGCGTAAAATCGTGGTTCAATACGAGCTGGGCTTGCTGCAGTTTCAGAAACCAAAAAGAAAGCTCCGCTAATGCCGGACAGCAAATTTGATGCGCCGCCTAGTTGTAAATTTGAAACTGCTTTAATATTTCCGTTTACTTCTAATTTTTCTGCTGGAGTTGCTGTGCCGATACCTACTTTATTATTAGTTCCATCTGTTACAAGTAGGTTTGCATCGCTTGAGCCTTTGACTTGTAAGTTGTAATTTCCAGCAATGTTATTTACTACAGTTCCATAAGTTGCAGTAAGTGCTGCATTTATTTTTAATGTTTGTGAGGCTGGAGCGATATTAAAAGTACCGTAAATAAGAGAATTGGTTAGCTGATTTGCATATGTGGTTCTATCTTGATTGTCTATAAAAAGTTCGTTTGATTGGGTAGTTGAGCGATATCCGGCTTGATAACCCAAAAATAAATTTGAACTTCCTGTAGTTAATTGTGTTGCACTTCCTTGCCCTACAACAGTATTATTTGCGGCAGTAGTAGCAGCAACAAAAGAAGTTGAACCCACTACAGTATTGTTGTTTCCATCTAAATTGGATTTTCCAGAATAGCTACCTATAATAACACTTTTTGAACCGCCTTGTACTTTGGCGCTGTAACCAACTACTACGTTATCTTGTGCTAATGCTGAACCACTTTGATACATTCCACCAGCAGAAGCGCCACCAATTGCTATACTTCTTGTAGCGCCATATGTAGATGCCTGTGCTCCGATTGAAATATTTTGTATTACTCCACCGTAATTAACATTACCTGCTACAGCCATCCACCCAATTGCAATATTATAACTAGTACCTTTACCTTGTACTGATGCAGCAGCTCTATGTCCAATTACAGTTGCACCAGAAGTAGTGACCACAGCCGCTGAACCAATTACAATACTCTCACTTTGAGTATTTAAACCATCTCCGCTAACATATGGATCTGTTCCAGCAGAGTAACCGATTAATATGTTATCATTTCCGGTTGTAAGTCCTGTTGTTCCACCCGGATAAGAATTTCCAGCTAATATCCCCAATACAGTATTTCTTGTGCCAGACGAAATATTTGGAGATACACCCACGCCAGCAAGTAAATTGTTTGTTCCTGTTAAATTTGTAGGTTTATTTCTACTTAAAATACTATTATTAGTTCCAAAAGATCCAGAACCAAGTCCTGCAAATTGCCAACTTGCAGAAGTGCCATCTGTAACTAAAACTTTGTCAGCATTACTTGTTTGAGATGGTAACGTTGTAATAGTAGACCACGTACCATCACCTTTTAAATATTTTCCTTCATCGCCTGCAGCAGGTGCAGGTACAGATCCTTTAGATCCTGCAAGTAAAGCAGTTGCTCCACCAAAATTATTAATTGAAATATCTGGGGTTGTTCCACCAGAAGATACTATTGGAGCTGTTCCTGATACTGAACTAACTTTTGCATTAAGTTGTGATTGAATACCGCTTGTAACGCCTTTAACATAGCTTAATTCTGTTAAGCTTGGGTATGTAGCCGTATCTAGAGAAACAATGTTTTTAGATGCATCACTTGCTAAAATTTGGCTAGCAGCTAAAGCATCTAAATTTAAAACATCTTTAAACCAACCCTCTCCAACACGAGTTGTATTTTCTCCTACTTTACCATTTCCATTAGCTAGCGGTCTTAATACAGATCCAATAATAACCCAACCGCTGTTATCTACTAAAGTTTTACCTGTGTTACCTGAGAATAGGGGGATAGAATTTGCAATCGAGGAAGCTGCACCTACCGTATATTGAGATAGGTTTAGCATGGTAGCTACGTTGCCTACCGAAAGTTCTAAAATTACGGAATCGCTTCCGGTGTTATTTCCTAATAGGGTATTAGCGCCTATTGTTTCAACTTCTGAAAAATCTACGGAATTTGCAGGCAGTATGCCCGGAGCCGGCTGGCTAAATATAAATGACATTTCTTACCTCTCTATAGACATCATAGCATACTTTGGTGCTATTGTCAAGTATTTTTTTAGTTAACATTTCCAACGTTTTAGCGCTGCACCTTTGGGAGTAAGTTTACCATCTTTACTGGTAGGTCCTTTTACTCCACCCATGCGTGCGCAAAAGCTTTTACGTCGCTTTGCGTCCTTTGATCCGGGTTTTACTTTACCGGTCACAGGAGCCTGTAAATTTGATCCATGCTCTCGGTTATACTTTTCTCGGTATTCGGCGTTAAGACCGCCTTCCTTAGCGTGTTTGCTAGGAGTATATCCAACAAATGGTTCTTCTTTATCTTTGCTTTGCCGCTTAGCAGCTCTGCTCATTCTTAACTTTGCTTTATTTAGTGCCATTTTACCTATTGACAAAATATAAAAAATATGATATAATCCAAGTGTTCTCCGGTAGTAGTTATCTAGTATACACTATCGTAGCAACCCACGAGGGTTGCGTACATACCACAAGCGTAATCCCCCCACAACCAGAGTAGCAGCCGCTAGGCTGCGTACTAAAACAATATGAACCCGGTAGCCCCCGGGCGGCTCACCACTTACTCCTGCGAAGGAGCTGAGAAGAGGCAGCGCTTCTCTCGGTGCCTACGCAGGTGACGCGAAAGCTAAGAGTCAAAACTCATAGCTAGTCAAAGCTATATAAACCTTGACAGAGGGTAAGACAGCTGGAGATATTACAAATCTGAGAAGCCAGCTATTATACTATAGCATAAGTCAATTCATTTGTCAAGCATTATTTTTATTAAATACTGCTATTTTGCAACAGTGTTTGCCTTAAATTGGCGTGTTAACCCCAGCGTTGGCCTGACTGCTGGCCGCGTGTAAAACCGCGTAATACGCGTTATATGGCTTACCATTGCAATCTTTTAAGGCGATGGTGCCTCAACCCCTAAAATATGTTTGCAATAATCCTGGAAAAAATTTAGAAAATGCACTCATTTTAGATCTTTGAGTGTATTTAGTAAATTTATATACGCACGTACTTAAAAACTTTAATAACTCTCTTGGCTTGGGGGCCGTCGCACGCGTGGGCCTCACCCCTATGGGGTCGGGGTGTTTTAGCTACACCCCCTCACACCATTGCAATCGCATGTGATATCAATAACTTAGTTGTAATAGTAGGGTATACCCTAGCATACATTAAACCGGTTGCAATCGTTTATAGGGCATTTAAACGCATTGGAATTTTTGGGACCTAGTGTCTAAGTTATTGCAATCGCATGAAACTTCTACACTTTGACTTTTGTTGAGGGGGGTTAATTAGTTAGCAATTGCAATCCTAAGTTGGGGGGACTTGTTGTGCAATAGTTCTACAAATTTTCACAATTGGATAGGCTTGCAATGGTTGGCAAT
>Ga0214917_10003915_pt1 | contig 16912 bp, 16 predicted proteins | sample LL_1208_BB_MetaG_FD_177983 | JGI IMG/M metagenome (GOLD analysis project Ga0214917, IMG submission 177983) | Freshwater microbial communities from Lake Lanier, Atlanta, Georgia, United States - LL_1208_BB | ecosystem: Environmental > Aquatic > Freshwater > Lake | place: USA: Georgia | collected... | reverse complement strand
TTCCGGAATCGATTACCTTAGAGTTTCTTAGGCAAGGTGCGATCGTAATCTCAACATTTGGATCTGACCATGCCGCAGCAGAGCAACTCAAGCTGTCATTGATTCCGGAAATGGCAGGGCGACTGATGACAATCCAATGTTCAGCGTCTGATTATGACGCAACGTCACAATTATGCCGTTCAATTGAGACAAAATGGGGGCGTTTAGATGGCGTTGTTAATAATGCAGGAATTAATTCCGACTCGCTATTTTTGGATATGGAATCTGAAGATTGGAACAACGTTATGAATTCTAATCTAGGCGGTGCAATGACGACTGCGTTGGCTACAATTGGCTTACTTTCTCAAAGTTCAAAGCCAACCTTTTTAATTAATATCTCATCAGTTTCAGGGCTATACGGACGTGCCGGTCAAGCCAATTACGCGACTTCTAAAGGCGGTATCATCGGACTTACCAAATTACTGGCCAGGAAGTACGGCAATAAAAATATCCAAATCAACTGCCTTGCGCCGGGCTTAATTGAAACGGAAATGGCAGAAGTCATGCCCGTGGAAAAGGTAAAAGCGGTTGAAGATGCTACGTTTCTAAAAAGAATGGGGACCGTTCAGGAGGTGGCCCAGGCGGTAATGTTTTTAGCAAGCCCCGGCGCATCGTACATGTCGGGTTCGATAATGTGTTTAGACGGAGGTTTTTTTAAATGAGTAGAGCCGTTATTACCGGGATGGGACTTGTATGTGCGCTTGGGATAAATCGTCAGGAAGTTATGAACGCTGTTCGACAGGGCCGTAGTGGTTTAACGTCGATAACCTCAATGGATTTGAACTCACTTTCCACTCAAATTGGCGGTGAGGTGAGATTTTCAAAAAATATTGAATTTCCTTCAATGATTAAAGAGGATAAATCCAGTCGCATGGCCTATTTAGCATTTTCAGACGCATTGAAGGATTCGGGATTGCAATTGGATAGCCTGAATTCAGAGCGATTAGCCATCACCTTCGGAACCTGTAATGGCAGTGTTCAAACACTTGAGCAACATCTTAAAGACACTCATCCAGATAGGCACTCTCAATACCCGTATGAAACTCATTTTAATGCAGCTGATTTTTTAATAGATATTACAGGTGCCAAGGGATCAAAAACAATTTTTGTAACGGCGTGTGCTGCAAGTAACCAGGCGATAGGATATGCACTCGATTTGATTTCTAACGACGATGCGGATGTTGTGATTGTCGGTGGGTCTGATTCATTTTCACTGGCAACATTTGCAGGGTTTCATGCATTGCAGTCCTTACACCCAACTGGAACCGCTCCATTTAGTCAGGAAATGGGGATTTCACTTGGAGAAGGCGCCGGTTTTTTAATTTTAGAATCAGAGTCACATGCGTTGGAGAGGCAGGCTACAATTCATGGTGAAGTTTTAAGTTATGCGTTTCGCGGGGATGCATATCACACAACATCACCTGATGTGACTGGTGATGGGGCGAGACGGACGATGGAAGATGCCATTAAGTCGTCAGGGTTAAAAAAATCAGATATTACCGTCGTTTGTGCCCATGGCACCGGAACAGAAGCGAATGATAAGGCTGAAACACTTGCAATCCGAAATTGTTTTGAGGCCGATGCCGATAAACTAACTGTTACATCCACAAAATCTTTATATGGCCACACATTAGGGGCTGCTGGTGTGACTCAAGCCATTCTAATGCTGGATTGCATGAAAGAGGCATTAATCCCCCCGATTATTAACTTTACCGGCAGTAGAGAGGGCTGTGATTTAAACTATGTTCAAAATGCACCGAAAAGATTTTCCTACCGTCATTTTATTTCCAATAGTTTTGCCTTTGGAGGAAATAATGTTTCTGTGGTATTCGGAAAATATGAGCCTAAACATGACGAAGTACTACCCAAGCATGAAGAATCGCTGGTCGTCACTGACTTTGATTTTGTCATGCCATTTGCATCTGATTTAGATACATTTAAAAGTCTGATGCTAGAGACAGCACACGAACATTCATTGCCTTCTAAATTTCAGGGTTTTAGCCTCAGTAATCCCCGCCTTAGAAAATTTGGAAAGGCGCCTCTGATTTCTAAGCTAGCGATTGAAGTCGCCGATCGACTATTAAATAGATCTAAACCAGATTGCCCGGTCGACAGAATCGGAATTTTAATGGGGATTTTGAAAGGTCCGATCAAATCATTTGATCACTTTTATTCTGGAATTTTAACTCAAGGAATTGCATTGGGGTCGGCGTTGGACTTTCCTCACGTTGTGATGAACTCGACCATTGGCCAAGTGAGTATTGCGCTAGGAATTAAGGGCGTTAACACGGTAGTTTCAGGACAATTTAGTCCGTTTGAAATGATGGCATATTCCGAAAAATTACTGCAAAAATCACAACAAGACGCCATTTTAATAACGGGTTGTGATGAAGATGAGGACTCTGACGGCGCCGCTACTATCATGGTTGAAACCGAAAATTCAGCAAAAGCGCGAAATGCACCAATATTGGCTGAGTTTAGAGGAGTATCTTCAACAAGCTTTTCTTCTAAGGATAACCACTCAGAGAGTATATTAGCCTGTATCCAAGAAACTTTAAGAAAAACAGCAACATCAATCGACGAGATTGACCTTCATATCGGATGTTCAACCGAATATGATTTACATCCCATTTTAGACCAACCATTTTTAACAACCCAATATCTCTCTACAATGGGAGCCACAACCGCAATGATGAATATTATTTTAGGAATTTGCTTATTAACAGATGTCCAATTCGCGCAAAAATTGGTCAAAAAGCCCGTTAAAACTATTTTACTAAGTGCAATTTCAAATACAGGCAACTGCTATAGCGTATTGTTAACTCGCCCCCATCGAAAGGACTTAAAATCATGAACCGACTATTATTGACCATTTTTACCGCATTGTTTATCCCCCAGATGATTGTTGCAGCAACAACGTCTCCCGCAATGAGTTCTCTTTATAAACTCGAGAATGAAAAAGAATTAAAACAAGTTATTTCTGAAACTGAAAAATCGGATCGTGTTGAGGATTTAATCCGAACAGGAATTGCGTACCATAACCTTTCCGTACTTAACGTGGGTGCGGCCTCGGATAAATCGGTCGATTATTTAAAAAAGGCATTGGAACTCCGACCCACCGATTCTATTGTGATGGCGTACTTAGGAAGCGCAACAACCATGATGGCCAGAGATTCTTGGAATATATTTACCAAGATGGGGGATGCAAATCGGGGATTTAATCTATTGGATAAAGCAGTAGCAACCGATCCGGAAAATGTGATTGTTCGGGTAATCCGGATTAATAACTCATTACAAGCACCCGACTTTTTAGGAAGAAAGCGGATCGCCAAACAAGACATGACAAAACTTGAGCAAATTCTCTCTCAAAACCCAAATAGTCTGGATGCCGGGACGATTGCAGATGTTCGGAAAAAAGTGAGCAAAGCTGATCAATGATTATTTTTAACAAAGTTACAAAAGACTATTTACTAGGAAAAACGATTGTACCCGCCTTAAAGGGTGTTTCATTTGAAATTTTAGGTGGGGAATTTGTATCAATCTGCGGCCCTTCTGGAAGCGGAAAATCCACTATCCTTAATATGATGGGGGCCTTGGATAACCCTACCGGTGGAGATGTAATTCTGTTGGGTACCAATTTGGCAAGGTTATCGGATTCGGAACAGGCCACGCTGCGAAATCAAAAAATAGGATTCATTTTTCAATCGTTTAATCTGATCCCTGTCTTAAATGTATTTGAAAATATTGAATACCCGCTCATCCTTCAGGGAATCTCCGCGCCGGCTCGAAAATTAAAAGTAATGGAATTGACTGAGCAGGTCGGTCTTACTCGGTTTTATACTCACCGGCCGGATGAATTATCTGGCGGCCAACGGCAACGTGTTGCAATTGCACGTGCATTAGTAACTCAGCCTCAATTGGTATTGGCGGATGAGCCCACTGCTAATTTAGATTCAAAAACAGGTACCGACATCCTTGATCTGATGAAAGAAATGAATACTCGATTTAAAACGACATTCGTTTTTTCAACTCACGACCCTCAGGTAATGGGCTATGCCAATCGGGTTATTCGGATTCATGACGGTCAGTTGGTCGATGCGGAGGATGTCGTATGAAGTCACTATTTTTACTTGCCTTACGGAACATCTTCAGAAATCGTAGACGTACTCTTTTAACGTTTTTCTCAATGATTGCCGGGGTTGCCGCCATTATTGTATTTGGTGGATTTGTTGAATATACGTTCTGGGGGTTGCGGGAATCTACGATTAAAACCCAATTGGGACATATTCAAATTTATGCCAAGGGTTACACTGAAAAAGGCGTCGCTCAACCGAATAACTACTTACTACAACATTCTGATGAGATTGTTCGCGAATTACATGATAAAAAGGGAGTTCAAGCGGTTACTCGGAGACTATCCACCTCAGGATTAATCAGTACCGGTGAAAAAACCATCTCCTGTAAAGTTATTGGAGTTGAGCCGGAAAAAGAAACTGAACTCAGCAGCTTTGAAACGATTATTGATGGCATGCAATTGGATTCATCAAATGCGTCTAAAGGCGGGGTCATTGGTGCTGAGCTGATGAAAGCTCTGGGCGCAAAAGTAGGTGATACGGTTACAATCCTAACTACCACCGGAGATGGGATGTTAAATGCCGTTGAGTTTCAAATTATCGGCGTGGGTCAAACCGGATCTCAGGATTATGACAGTGTCTTTGTCAAACTACCCTTAAAAAGGGTCCAGGAATTACTAGGAACGACCGCGGTTGAAAAAGTGGTTGTTCTCTTAAGTGAAACCGATAATCTGAACCAATTTGTACCAATTTTAAATTCGGAAATATCAAAAAACAGCTGGAATGTTGAGTTTAAAACCTGGAGCGAATTGGCGTTCTTTTACCATAAAGTAGTTCAGGTATATAAAGGAATATTCAGAGTAGTCAATATTATTATCGGAATTGTCATCTTATTAGGAGTGACAAACACGATGAGCATGGCAATCTTTGAGCGTGTACGCGAAATTGGTACTTTAAGGGCATTAGGAACCACTCAATCCGGAATCTTAAAATTATTTCTGATGGAAGGGTTATTAATGGGAATTATCGGCGCATCTTTGGGCGTGATCGTTGGAATTGCAATTGCGACCACGATTAATTTATCAGGAGGTATACCTATCCCTCCTCCACCTGGGATGTCGCGCGGATACTTAGCGTTTATTGTAACGCCACTCCCGTTACTCGCGTTTTCGTTTGGGTTCATGGTTTTGGTGACTTTGCTATCTTCGATTTATCCGGCGTATAGGGCGTCTCGGTTTAAAATAGTTGATGCTTTAGGTCACGTATAAAGGGATTTATTATGAAAAAAATGATTATTGGAATTTTAGTATCAATGTCTGTAGCAAGTTCCGTTATTGCAATTACACCCCAAGAAATTTTGGAGAAAATTGATCGTAGTCGTGCCCCGGCCAACACATTTACTTGCAAACTCAAGGTTGAATCTCTAAAGGAAGATTCCACTTCAAAAGTGGAGCTACTCATTCGTGTTAAAGACGCTAAAAAGAGCTTAGTAGTGTACCAGTCTCCAAGCTCTGCCAAAGGCCGTGTTTTATTGATGGTAGAAGACAACTTATGGGTCTATATTCCAGGAACATCCAACCCCATCCGAATCTCGCCTCAACAACAGCTAATGGGACAAGTATCCAATGCCGATGTCGCACGCGTTGTGTATAGTTTGGATTATCAAGGAGATTCAGTAGCTACGGAAACTTTAGGAAATGAAAAAACATTAGTTCTGAAGTTGTCGGCTAAAACTAAAGGTGCTGCATATAAGTCAATCACGCTTTGGGTCAAGCCTGATTCTTATTTACCCTTGAAAGCCGAGTTTTACGCACTTTCAGGCCGTCGTTTAAAAACAGCATATTATAAAGAGTATAAGATGATTTTAGGTGCGCTTCGACCCACACTTTTGGAAATTCATGATGCTGTTCAGGAGAACTCGGTAACAACGTTGAAATACACAGACTTTACGACCGATGCAACTCCGGAAGCGTTTTATCAAAAAAGCTATATGGAGCGGTTTAGCAACCAGAACTAACCGTGAACTCATCACTCATTTATTTTTTCAGCATAGGTCTATTGTGTTTCCCATTCACTATTAGGGCATCAACTTCATCGGTCACTTTATTTGAGCAAATCACCTACCGAAATCTAAAACCAGATCCTATCTTAAACCCTAATCAAGAGATTTTAGGTTTCCCGAAAGGGATTAATAAGCTCTATGCAATCGCTGATTATAAATCCGATGTATCAGAAACGCTGAGATACCAGATCCGATATCGTCCAATAATGGAATCGACGCGTACTGAAACCATATTTACTGGAATTTTGGATGAAGCATTTTTTGAATGGAAACAAGGTCAAAATTTTATTTATGCGGGTAAAAAAAACAATAAAGATGGGGTTGGCCTTAGTGCAAATCCAACCGATTTTTTGGGTGAAAATAAGGTTGTTGATAAAACTAAGCGGGAAGAAGACCGAAGAATTCAGCGAGAAGGCGATATTCTACTTGGCACAGATATTTTTCAAAACAACATGTCTTATAGCGTACTTGTCTCGCCTAAAATTGATTCAATTCAAAATGAAAATAGATATCTACTGAAAGCAAATTTGTTATTGGAAGAACTCCAAACCGACGTATCCGCACTTTATTTCTCAGGCTCATTATCTGGTATTGGGCTCAACCTCTCCACAACACTGGGGGATTCGTTCGTTATTTACACGGAAACGGCCTATCGGTACGGTGTTGCTCCTAAAAAATATGTAACCCTGGTCAACGACGCCACTCCTCGAGATTATCAAATCGAATCTCGAAGTGGTGCCATTTCCTACGTCGATTCTGTATTGGGTGGTCATTACACATTTGGAGACGCTAGTACGTTAATTGTTGAATACTATTATCATGGCGGTGGCTACTCATCCGATGAGTGGAATACGATTTCAGATTTTATTTTGTATGCAAATCGGCAATATAAATCAGGGTTTGCCCCGGCATTGATGAGTGGATATCTTCAGCAGGCCAATGCCTTAATGAATTTTGGATCGATGGCTCAGCATTATGGATTTGCCCGATATTCCAAGCCCAGCTTATTTGAGGATTTGGATATTTCATTTGTGGTATTGGCTAACATTTCAGATGGCAGTCTTCTACTCAATCCATATTTAACCTACCACATGGGAGAGAATTCGGAGATCTATCTATCGACTTATTTGTTCAGTGGAACTGAAACCGCCGAGTTTGGATTACCGAATTGGAATCCTGAAATTACGATGGGCGCAAAGTGGAATTGCTTTTGAGGGATCTATAATAGATAGGGTTACCTGCCATCCAGGTTAACCCAACCCATTCAAAAAATATCGATACAAAAGACTGTTGACCCTCATCCGTTTTCCTGGTCTTTCGGGCTCAAATTCCAATCAGGAGGAAATGAGAAATGAGAGTCAGTCAAACGCGTCCAGTTGAATACAGTCCCGTGGTGAGCCGCCCCCGGCTAGTCGGTGTCGTCGGGGCCCGGTCATTGTCATACGAGCACGCCGATCATGTGGGGCAGATCGTGGAGGATCTCTTGGGTCGTGGCAATCACATTGCCACGGGCGGGGCCATGGGCACCGATGAATTTGTCCTCTGCCGCTTGCTTCGAATCGGACGATCCGATCACTGCACGGTGTTCGCGGCATGGAAGGGGTACGAGGGGTTTCCCGCCAAAGTTCGGGCCGCCATCCGTCAGTTCAAAGACTACGGCGGGAATATTCTCTGGGGCCCTGCCGCCAAGTCAGAGCCCTTGGTCAAAACAGCTCTTCTCATGCGCAATCTACGCCTGGTTGATGCCAGCTACGGCCTCGTCGCGTTCATCACCGGCGGTAGCCGGGGCACCATCTTCACCATCAAAAAAGCCGCCGCCAAACGCAAACCAATCGTCATATTCCCCGTGGATTGCGAGCTCCCCGAGATCAATGGCGTTCGCTGGCAAATGCTCCGCTGTGGTGGGATCTGGGAGGGCGCCGCAAAAGCGGTGTACCTCCGCTAGAGGTACCAGTCATGACTAAAAAGAAACTCCACGAACTTCTCAAGAAGTGCGACCCCAAGTCTGTACAAGCGTGGACCATCAGATGGGCATGTGGATCGGTGGGATGTAATCCCGTCGATCGGATGTCCGATCTGTCGCGCCACGGGTGCATCAGTGGTCTCGTTTCCGAACTCATCTATACACACGATTGCGTCGACTTCTACGTCCGTTTCGAAACAGATATCTGGCATATCGTCGCCCAGTTTTTAGACAACACGGGCGAAACGATCGGTGAATTCATCGATCATTTGCGCCCGGAAGTTCAGGATTTGGATGGCCTCAAAACTACTCTGTCTTGGTTCGCCGTCGAAGAAACAGCTGCCCAACTTTTAGAACGGTTGGGGGCGTCAAACTCATGAGAACCACGCGTAAAACCGCACCATCCCCGCCACCCCCACTTGGCGGGGAGCTCAAAGAGGCGCCCTTCCGCGTGGGATTGTATCTGAGGGTCTCCACCGATCGTCAGGCCACCGAAGGAGATTCGTTGGAAGAACAAGAAACCGAACTGAGAAAGTATTGCGACTACCGCCGGTTTGCCATTCACAAGCTCTACATCGAGCGGGGCAAATCCGGGGGCAACACCAATCGTCCCGAATACCAGGCCCTCATCAAAGACATCGAAGCCGGCAGACTCAACGCCATCGTCGTCAAAAAGCTAGATCGATTGTCCCGATCGCTCATGGATTTTGAGCAACTCATGGCGATCTTGCAGACCCACACCGTCGACTTCATTTCCCTACGCGAACAATTCGATACCACCACCGCAATGGGCAAAGCGATGCTTCGAGTCGCATTGGTCTTCGCCCAATTGGAGCGTGAACAAACCTCCGAACGGATCACCGATGTCATGACCTACCGCGCCAGCATGGGCCTACACAACGGTGGCTACACGCCATTTGGGTACACCTGCGTCAACAATGAATGGGTGATTTTCGCCAAAGAAAAAGAAATCGTCGAACTCATTTTCTCTCGATTTCGTACCGCGCGATCGACTCTCGATGTTGCTAAACACCTCAACAGCACCCGGATTAGTGCCCGACGCGGTCGCCTGTGGGATTGCCGAATGGTCCTCAAAATCCTGAATAATCCGTCATATCTCGGGCACCGCAAATGGAAAAACCAACTATTCCAAAACACCCACGCCCCGATCATTTCAGAGAAACAATTCGAAGAAACCCAGGCACTTCTCAGGCGTGGCTCCAAACCCACCAATCGTAACGCCCCATTTCAAAAGCTACTCATCTGCGGCGATTGTTTGGCCCCAATGTCCCCGAGCTACTCCCTCAACCACGCCAAAATCCGCTTCGAATATTATCGCTGTACCCGACAGGGCAGCCACGGAATCAAGCCCAAAACCCCATGCACCATCAAGCAAATCAACTTCAAAGTGATCCAACAGCGTATCCTCACTGCGTTCGACCAACTATCGACCACGGCCACCTTCAAGCCATTGGAAACTAAAATTATCCGACACAACCAGGAACTCGCCACTCAACAAGACTTGATTCACTCCCAAATTTCCCTGTTGAAACAAAAGTTATCGATGTCCAAGGAACAGCAAGACAAGTACCTAGACTCCCTCATCACAGGCAAGTTCACGGCAAAAGAGCGGCTTCGTATCAACGAAAAGTTAGAGGCGTTGGATCTCGAAGAAAAGCAGCTCAAAGATCAACTTAGTCATCAAGAATTTGCCATTTACCATATCGACGATCAAAAGCTAGATCTCACCCCGATCAAGCAAGCTATCGCTACGTTACAAGGTGCCATCCCCGACGATTCCAACACATTTCGAGAGATCCTGTTCACCCACATCAAAGACATCACCGTCTACAAAACCAGCCTGACGATGAACGTCCATTTTCTACCGTGGCCCATCGACATCAACGTCTAACCGAATTTCTCGCAACAAGGGGGGTAAATCGTCAAAAAGGCATGTACACACATTTGCCTCAAATTCGACATTCGCAGATCCAAAACCCACAAATTTCTCGAACCTGCTTTTGCTCAGGTTTCAGGGGAAATATTCAGCTCAAACCCAACGTTAGGGTTCGATATATATAGGAAAAGTTGTGTCTAGGTACAAAAAACCTAGTGGTGCGCCCGGAGGGAGTCGAACCCCCAACATTCAGATCCGAAGTCTGACGCTCTATCCATTGAACTACGGGCGCAAGTGAGGCCATATTAATATGAAGATTGTCGGAGGATCAAGACAAACTTTACTTTGCTGAGCGACCGGCTCGCGCGTATACTCTTTTTATGACGTTATTAACGATTGCATTGCTATCATCGACTGCGTTTGTCGCCGGAGCGGTGGATGCGGTTGCCGGTGGTGGGGGGTTGATTCAAATACCCGCGTTGATGTTGGCGGGAATCCCACCGCACTCTGTTTTGGGGACGAACAAATGTGCGATGACCCTCGGTACGTCGGTTGCGGCTGCAACCTTTTGGAAAAAGGGTAAGGTCTACCTACCTATTGTGGCGATTGGTATTGGATTTACGTTAGTAGGTAGCGTTCTTGGTGGCGAATTGGTGATGATGTTATCCCAAGCAACTGCGGCTAAGGTGATGATTGGCTTGCTGCCGCTCGGTATGGTGGCGGTGCTAATGAAACGCGGCGGGATGCCCGTCAAAACTGATCTTTCTCGTATGGATCGATGGATTAAGATCCCCCTGATTTGCTTAATCCTTGGCGTGTATGATGGATTTTTTGGCCCTGGAACTGGCACGTTTCTAGTGTTGGCATTTTATATGGTTTGCCAACGGGATCTATTGGAGTCTACGGCAAATGCTAAACTCTTCAATTTGACGTCGAATATTGGGGCATCGGGGGTGTTTTTGATGCATGGACAAGTTATTTTTTCGCTGGCGATCCCAATGGCGGTAACAGCAATGGCTGGCAATTACGTCGGTAGCCAATTGGCGATTAGTAAAGGGCAAGGATTGATTCGGGGGTGTCTAATTGGGGTCATGTGTTTGCTTATGATGACAATGATAGCGAGATTCGTAATATGACGATTCACTCTGTATTGGTGGTTGGAACGGGCGCAATTGGCGCCCTATACGGGGGTATGTTATCCCGAGCAGGCGTGTCCGTTTCGACCGTTGTCAGATCGGACTATTCCACTGTTGTCAGTAACGGGTTTCAGATCACAAGTGAGATCTTTGGCGACTTTGTGTTTCGACCGGATTTCATTCATAGGGATGTGTGTGACCACAAGGAACATCCTGATGTGATCTTGATATGCGGCAAGACCATCACGTCGTATGTTGATATGATCCGCCCGGTAGTTGGGCCTCAAACCATGATTGTTTTGTTACAAAATGGCATCGGAATCGAAACCCCTTATCAGATTGCGTTTCCGTCGACACTGATTGTAAGCGGATTGGCATTTGTTTGTGTGAGCCGTACAGCGCCAGGGGTCGTCCAGCATCTGGACTACGGACGTCTTGTTTTAGGCGTATTTCCTAGTGGCAAGGATGATCGGGTTGATACGCTGGTCCAATTATTTGCGTCAGTTGGCGTTCCCGCAAAATTGTCTGAAACGGTTGCCCGAGATCGATGGCGAAAATTGGTTTGGAATGCACCCTTTAATCCGTTGTCTGCGCTATTAGGGCAAACGACCGATCAGATACTATCGGTGCCCGAATTGTGTGACCTATGCCGTGGCCTTATGTCCGAAGTTGTGGACATTGCCGCGTCGCAGGGATTTCGATGGGATGATGATGTTGTTGATCGAAATATTGCTGATACGTTGAAAATGGCACCCTATAAAACCAGTATGTTGTTAGACGTTGAGGCTGGCAGACCGATTGAGCGCATATCCATTTTAGAGGCACCGATAGCCGTTGCACATGAGGCGGGAGTTCCAGTTCCGTTGATGACCACTATAAATGCGTTATTGAAAGGAAAATTTAATTAATGAAATCAATTATTAGGCTTAGAAATGGCAGAGACAAGTCGTTAAAAAATCGTCATCCTTGGGTGTTTTCGGGGGGAATAGAGAGGATTGAAGGTAATCCAGAACCTGGAGATATTGTTGAAGTGCATAGTGCGGTCGGCCAACGATTGGGTGCTGGGTTTTACAATTCTACCAGTCAGATGACGGTTCGAATGATTGCGGATGCTCCGGTTGGTGCATTGAGTCAACAGTTTTGGTTCGATCGCTTGGATGCATGTTTCGCGCGGCGCGCAGGTGTTCGCCAAGACACAACGGCCTATCGAGTCGTTCATGGCGAGTCCGATGGCTTTCCGGGCCTAGTAATTGATGTGTTCGCCAGCGTTGTCGTGGTTCAGTTGAGTGTATTGGGGGTAGAGCCCCTGCGAGATGTCATCGAGGCATGGATTCGAGATCGCTTGAATCCGTCCGTCATTATAGAACGGTCCGATAGTTCGTCATTAAAGGCAGAGGGTATGCGTCCACGCCAGGCATTATGGTTTGGTGAACCGGGAGGTCCAATCGAAATTCAAGAGTTTGGTCGTCGGTTTTGGGTTGATCCTATTCAAGGTCAAAAGACCGGTTTTTTTATTGATCAACGGGATAATCGCCAACGGATCCCATCTATTTGTGGGCGTTCGGTGCTCAATCTTTTTTCTTATTCAGGTGGATTTACAATTCCGGCTGCGCAACAGGGTGCAACCACGGTATCGGTGGATTCCAGCGAGTCCGCGCTCGAGTTGGTTGCCTCAAATTTGACGTTAAACGGAATTGATCCAACCGGTCATCACACTGTGGCTGCAGATGTATTTGATTACGTTCGCCATAACGATGCTCAATATGATTTGGTGATTGTCGATCCCCCTGCGTTGGTTAAGCGGCGTACCGATGTTGATAAGGCCGCACGAGCGTACAAAGACGTAAATCGATTGGCATTTAAACGAACGACCCCCGGCGGATACGTATTGACATGTTCATGTTCGCAATTTGTGGATTGGGTATTATTTCGCCAAATTTTGTTTGCAGCGGGTGTTGAATCGGGACGAGATATTCAAATTGTCGGGCAATTTACCCAGCCTGTTGACCATCCTGTGAGTCTCTATTTTCCTGAAGGGGAATACCTTAAGACCTTTTTGTTAAGGGTATATTAACCACCGAATTAAAAGGGGGCTTATAAATTGTGGGGATACTTGAATCTCCGAAACTTCGGTCTTTTTTTTTCGTTGAGGAAGTCAAAGTCGACACTATGATCTCTGTTAATGGCAGGGGGCGGTGCCAACTCTTCTTTGCGTTTACTATAGGTGTTCTTCAGGACACCGGCCTTAAATCGTGGTGACACCATTTTAACTGGGTAGTCACTTGTAACGGTAAATGTTCCCTCAGGTAGTAGGGTGACACCAGAGATGGGATTGTTGATTTGGGTTACGGTTACAATTGTGTGTGGGGGTAATTTGTCAGCAATGTGTTCCATAACTGAATCGAGATTTGTCGCGCCGTTTCCGGTGCTTGCCGCTATCGTTTGTATTTCGATATCGTGAGACTCTTTCCTTGAAAGAATCACATCACATAGCTGTGTTAAGTAGACGACGTCTTCCAATGCCTTTGAGGCGATGATGTGTCCCGCACTGACAAGCCGGTCCGTATTGTCGCATGATGACCTGGGGGTATGATACGCAATAAGAACCACATCATGTGGGTCGGGGGTAGCGTGGATTGGGGTTCTCGAAAATAGAATTTGTGTATCGGTACTTAGGGCTTGAAAATCATCTGCAGGTATTGTGATTTTTAAATCACTTATGGCTATTGTCTTTTTGTGTTGCATGTCGTTCACTTTTTGTATTTTATTGGAGTCGTATAGGCTAATTATCGATTCGTTCGGGATAAAATTTCAGATGAGTCTTATGGAAGGAGTGTTGTGATGAAATATCGCCACGAGATGACGGTTCGGATGTACGATACGGACGCGGCAGGAATTTTGTATTTTGGGAATCAGTTTAGATTTGTTCACGATGCATTTGAGTCGCTTATGGCCAGGGAGGGATTTTCGTTTCAGCGTTTTTTTGATTCCGAGCCCTTTTTATTTGTGATTATTCACGCTGAATCGGATTATATTGCCTCTTTACATGTTGGAGACGATATTGTCGTTGAAACCTGGGTTCAAACTATAGGGACAACGAGCTTCCAAATTTGCTATGATATTTACAGAGGCATTCAGTTAATGGGACGGTCCAAGACAGTTCACGTTTGTATTTCTAAACAGACCCGGGCCAAGGAACCGTTACCGCCCCAAATTCGCTCATTTTTAGAACGTTATACTGCATAGGAGAGAATTATGACTCGTATTTCTGGTGATATTAGTATTCATACTCAAAATATTTTCCCGATTATTAAAAAATGGCTTTACTCGGAACATGAAATTTTTATCCGAGAGTTAGTGTCCAATTCCCTGGACGCCATTACAAAGCGGAACACGATTGCAACCAAGGAAGGCCGTTCAGAATTGTCTGTCAACGGCAAAATTGAAATTAAAGTCGACAAAGATGCCAAGACGGTCACCATTTCGGACAATGGATTGGGCCTAGATGCCGATGATCTTCAAAAATATATTAATCAAATTGCATTTTCAGGCGCAGAAGAATTTGTAAAAAAATATCAAGACAAAGTCGGGGATGATCCGATTATTGGCCATTTTGGTCTTGGATTTTATTCCTCATTTATGGTCGCATCCAAGGTTATGATTCGATCGCTGTCGCATAAGCCTGGTGCGACCTCCGCGTTATGGGAATGTGATGGTTCGACGGCCTTTTCGATCGTCGATGGCGATCGTACCGAAATCGGAACCGATGTTATTTTGCATATCCCTGATGAAAACGAAGAATATGTCTTTGAAGGGCGTATTGAAGAATTGGTCAAAAAGTATGCGAACTTTCTTCCGGTCGAAATTACGGTGAATGGCAAGGCCGCAAACGCGCAGAACCCGTTGTGGGTAAAGTCGCCATCTGAGGTCACTGAAGACGAGTATAAGTCGTTTTATCAAACGTTATTCCCTTATAACCCAGAGCCGTTGTTTTGGATTCATTTGAACGTGGACTATCCGTTTAATTTGAAGGGAATTTTGTATTTTCCAAAACTGATTCATGAACTGGATGCGCAAAAGGGCCAGGTAAAATTGTTTTGTAGACAGGTCTTTGTTTCGGATTCCGCCAAGGAGGTGCTGCCTGATTTCTTGACCATTTTACAAGGCGCAATTGATTGCCCGGATCTTCCGTTAAATGTATCCCGTAGTTTTTTGCAAAATGATCCCTATGTTCAAAAAATTGCAAAACATGTCGTTAAAAAGGTTGCCGATAAGCTGATTGATGAGTTCCGTGGCGATCGTTCCAAATTTGCAGGATACTGGGACGATATTAGCCCATTTGTAAAATTCGGAATGATTAATAACGCTGAATTTTTTGAAAAGGCCCGCGAAGTGGTGATTTTTAAGACCACTGAAGGCAAGGACTTGACTGTTGCCGACTATATAGACGCCAATCCAAAATTAGAAAAAAAGATCGTGTATACCAGCAATAAAGAAGCGCAAGGTCGGTATGTGCAACTCTGTAAAGATCAGGGTCTTGATGTCGTAGTTTTGCAATCCGTCATTGATTCTCATTTTATCCAATTTTTAGAGGGTAAAGAGTCTGAGGTGAAGTTTGTTAGCGTCGAATCTGCATTGGCGGATCATTTGTCGGGAGAAACGGCGGAGGACGATGCGATACAACAGTTGTTCACAACTGCGCTGGGTAATGACAAATTAAAAGTAACTTTACAAACGATGGGTGATTCATCAGTACCCGCCATTTTAACGCAACCTGAGTTCTCAAAGCGCATGCAAGAGATGGCGGCTGCAATGGGCCAGCGAGGGGGGATGTCCGCATCGATGTTCGAGGACTACACCTTGGTTGTGAATACGGCGAGTCCAATTGTCCAACAAATCAAAGCCATGGGCGCTTCCAATTTAAACTCAGACCTGGTTAACAATGTCTGTCGCTATGTGTATGACCTCGCTTTAATGGGTCAGAGGCCCTTATCTGGCGATCAAATGAATGACTTTGTTTTACGGAGCAATCAATTGTTGGGTCAGTTGTTGGGGTCATCAGAAAAATAGCACGGATCAATTCGACGGGATGGTGTTTGAACATCGATATATCTGGGTATAGTTCCCCATCTTAATATTCGGAGGGTATCTATGATTGGGGGGGCTTCAAATCCTATTGAAACTGGGGGGGGCGGGAGTTCGTCACAATTTCCATTGTTTCCGGGTGGTGTGGCGGGTAGTCGCACTGGTTCCGGCGCGAAGGAAAACGTGGGTGTGCTTGGCAGTAAGCTTTTGCCGCCACCTGGTACGTTTCCTGCGATCAGGGTTCCGATTCAAACTAATCAACTGGTCGTATCGATCGGGGTCACGTTGTCTAAATTGAAACCAGATGACCTGTCTGATCCAATTCTACGGACACATACGCCTGAGCAACTGACACGATTGGGGGAGGTTATGGAGTCGTTATTGTCCTCATCCGAAGCGATTTCGGGTATGCTTCAAGCCCTGTGTTCAAACGCTGAATTGCTCGGGCAATTTAATGAAGCCTTATCGTTAACCAGGGAAGCAGTTGGCGATGAAATTAGACTGACCATGCAGGATCCCGAACAATTTCCGGTTCGAAAGTGTATCATACCGAATATCATAGTAGTGCACAATTGTTTCTGTAAAATTGGGTTTTAAGAAAAAACCGATAATTGGCTAAAAACGGAAGAGAAAGGCAGAGTCCAGACCGGCCGTAGG
>Ga0214917_10003914_pt1 | contig 16913 bp, 17 predicted proteins | sample LL_1208_BB_MetaG_FD_177983 | JGI IMG/M metagenome (GOLD analysis project Ga0214917, IMG submission 177983) | Freshwater microbial communities from Lake Lanier, Atlanta, Georgia, United States - LL_1208_BB | ecosystem: Environmental > Aquatic > Freshwater > Lake | place: USA: Georgia | collected... | reverse complement strand
ATGCCGATGTTGTTCCCGTTCAAGTATTAATGCCTAACAGTGCATCTCTATATCTCGATGCTCATTACTCAATTGTAGGTAGTCAGGTACTCCGTGCAGTCGGTTCTTCAGAGCTCATTCCGACCTACTCATTATCTAAAGAATCGCAGTTAAACTATAAAAAAGTTCCTATTTCATTATCACGTTTACGTCTACCTATCGGCGTTAAGAGCGGAAGTATTGTTGATATCTATATCATTCCGCGAGAACAACTAAATGGAAATTTGGAAGCACCAAAACTCAAAAGATCACAACTTCTATTGCCAACCATCTCAGTCGATGCGATAGATATAGAAGCAAGCAAGTTAGGCGGAGAGATTGGTTTGACCATTCTTGTTCCGGCCTCACAAGTCTCAGAAGTTGTCTCTGCCATGTCTGATAGTGAATTTATCGTGGTGCGTAGTAATTGAAGATTGCACTTATAACCGGTCTTGTTGATGCCAACATCGAAGATAGCGTTGTTGCAGCACTTGTCGCAGATGAATTCGTTCTTGGAACTCGTTGCTATTCCATCACTCAATTGCAAGATTATCTAGCAAGTACAGCTGGCGGAGAACAGAGATCCCTTTTAGTTGTTGATGATGAATTCGGTCTTAACTCACGGGATTGTGCCATGGTGATCTCCGAACAGAGAGCCCTCTTGAAAATTTCATCACACATATCTCTGACGCCAGAGGAGATTAAAGCTCGAGCACGAGAGGCACTTCGAAGTCCTGAAGTTTCGCCTTCAAGTTTTACTAAATATAGAAGAAGAAAGAACTTTATTGCTTTGACTGGATCTTCAGGCTCGCCTGGAATATCGACTATAGCCCTTAATCTTGCATTCGAGATTTCAGAGTTGAGAAATGCCATTTTGATTGATGCCGATCCTTATCGACGAGATATTCATCAGAGGCTTGGCTTACAAAGCTCTGACAATCTACAGATAACACCTCAGCTCTCGGTTAAGAGCTTTAGTGCCATGAACGACGCAGTCTTTGAAGATGTAGATGCAGAGTCAATTTACATTCTCGACATTGGCCAAGTACCACAGTTGTCTGAGTTGCTGACTGATCGAAGAAGTGTTGGACGAGAGTATTTTGAATTACTACAGCAGTGCGGGCAAGTTATTTTCATATCGCAATCGGAGAACTCTTCTCTCGCCGAGCTAGAGCAATTTCGCAGGTCAATGGACGAAAATCTCCCTGAGTCAACCGTGACATTTATTCTGAATAAATCAGGAAGCTCAAATCGCCAACGTGCGATTCAGAAGAGTTTCAAATCTCGGCTCGGAAGTGACCAAACTTTCGTTTTCCCACGTGATTATCCAGTTCTCGACCGTGCGCAAAGTCAGTACTCAACGCTCGCAGAAGTTGCATCCCGAAGTGGGCTGCGAAGAGCAATTAGAGAGCTCTCAATTTATCTTGCCAAATCATTGTGAGTACTCTTTCGCCCATGCCGTTTCGCCATCTTCTCGAGGGTTCAACATCGCTGTCTGATGCTGATATCGCACGCCTGGGAGAACTTGTTGCCGAATGGCAACTCCTTGCGGACATTTCGTTTGCAGATTTGGTTCTTTGGGTGCCACGTCGGACTGACGAGAAGAGTTGGCCTGAAGGTCATTTAGCAATTGCTCAGATCCGCCCCATGACTGCAGCAACTGTTTTTACGCAAGACTTAATCGGCGATGAAGTTTCTTGGGGATCACGACCGCATATTGATCATGCCTTGTCAACGGGGGAAATTGTTCGCGATAGTAAGCCAGAACAGTTTGGTGAACTTCTTATCAAGGAAGAGACAATTCCGGTTTTCTATAATGGAAAAGTGATCGCAGTTATATCTCGTCACCGAAATCTTGAAACTATGCGAACTCCTTCGCGTCTAGAACTTAATTATCGCGAGATTGCCAACCACATTTATCGAATGATTGCAGAAGGTAATTTTCCCGTTAAGGACAATGTTTACTTAGCTGAAGCGGCGCCCCGAGTGGGGGATGGCCTAGTACGTCTTAATGTAGAAGGTGAAGTCATTTTTGCAAGCCCTAATGCTCGCTCAGCTTTTAGCCGAATTGGTTGGGAGCGCGATTTAGAAGGACATGTACTCGGTGAAGTTCTCGACTCACTCACCCAGAAGGGTTCTGATTTAAATCCGCGAGAGGAGAATTTCCGAGTCTCTATGAGCGGTAAGACATTACGTCGCGATGAGTTTGAAAACAGTGGGGGAGTGATTGACCTTCTCGCAATTCCATTGACGGAAGGTGAAAATCGGATTGGCGCTGTGGTGCTAGTTCATAATGTAACTGAATTACGACGAAAAGATCGAGCACTTATTAGTAAAGATGCGACGATTCGAGAGATTCATCATCGCGTTAAAAACAATCTGCAAACTGTTTCTGCTTTATTACGGTTGCAATCAAGGCGTATTGAAGACCCTAACGCGAGCGCAGCAATTGAAGAAGCGGTACGTAGAGTTGCTTCAATCGCCCTGGTCCATGAAACGCTCTCATCGAGCGCTCAAGACACTGTTCAGTTTGATGAAGTAATTTCCAAGATAATTCAGAGCGCTGTGGAATTGAGCGCGCGTCCCAACGAAATCAAAATTGGGAAAGAAGGGGAATTTGGCTCCATTCCTTCCCTCGTTGCAACGCCTTTAGCGCTAGTACTAACGGAACTCATTCATAATGCCCTGGAGCATGGAGTTTCAGATAAAGGAACATCAGTGCGGGTAAAGGTAGTTAAGACTTCATCAACTATGTCTGCATCTGTTATAGATGATGGTGCTGGAATTCCTGATGATTTTTCTCTTGAAAAAAATACTAATTTAGGTCTGCAGATTGTTAGTACGCTTACGCAAAATGAATTAGCAGGATCTATAGAATTTATTAGGCCAGCGGAGGGAACAGAAGTTCGAATTACTTTTCCGCTAGAGCGTTAAGAAATCCCTAGTCGTTAACAACAACTTATTCGTTAACTTGATTCTCCATAAGACGAGCACGGTTTCGCGCAGCTCGACGCTTCATTGCTCGGCGTTCATCTTCAGATAGACCGCCCCACACACCAGAATCTTGACCACTTTCAAGTGCCCATTGCAGACACGGTTCGCGAACCTCACAACGCATACAAACTTTTCTTGCTTCTTCAATTTGCGCAATTGCTGGTCCGGTATTTCCAACTGGGAAAAACAATTCTGGATCGACATCACGACATGCTGCGCGATGGCGCCAATCCATTGTCATTGCAACTTCCCTTCAAACTTATATTTCTGACCGACTCGCACACAGGCGCCGTCCAACACGTCTTGCGCTCGTGAAGGCGGTGCTTGTTGCCCGAGTGGGCTCAATTACTGTCCTAATTCTCCCGCGTGAAACTTTGTAACTCAAGAGTCTGTGACGGCAATTTGATGAAAATGAGGGTGAATTACGCCATGAGAAGTGTGAATACGACTGTGCCCCCGACAGGATTCGAACCTGTGCACCCGCCTCCGGAGGGCGGTGCTCTATCCCCTGAGCTACGGGGGCGCTTTCGACAAGATTATCAGTGATTGTTCATGCCAAGATTCGCTCGTGAATCAACGCGCGTATTTTGCGACGGGATGTTTCTGGGGAGCAGAAAGACGCTTCTGGAAATTGCCGGGCGTTATCTCTACATCAGTTGGCTACATGGGAGGTACAAGACCGTCACCTTCATACGAGCAAGTATGTACTGGCACTACAAATCATGCCGAAGCCGTTGAAGTTGTCTTTGATCCATCTCAAATTTCATATCAACGTTTGCTTGAAGAGTTTTGGACCATGCATGATCCGACGTCTCTTAATAAACAAGGTGGAGATATTGGCACTCAATATCGCAGCGCAATCTTCACAACTTCAGAAGATCAGATGATTGCCGCTATTAATACCCGTGAAATCTATAACGATGAACTATCAAAGCAAGGCTATGGCGAGATTGTCACGGAGATTCAAGATGCCGCCCCTCACACCTATTGGTTGGCAGAGGAGTATCACCAGAGATATTTGGAAAAAAACCCTAATGGCTACGATTGTCATTCCACCACCGGAGTGCCTTTTCCGATTGTCAAATAAAGCCAATCAAATTAGCTAAATATCGAGAATTGGAGAGCATGATGGAGCCAGGTTCAGATCTTCCTAAAATTAACCCACAGACTGGAAAACCTTTTCCTGTGCAACTTGATGATCAGAAATTACAGAGTGAATTAGATCCGCTTTCCTTCGATGTACTTCGTAAAGCTGGTACTGAAGTTGCCTTTACCGGTAAATATTACGAAACTGAAACGATTGGCGTTTATAAATGCAAAGCCTGTGAGGCTGAGTTATTTCGAAGTGAAGAGAAATTCCATTCGGGTTGTGGCTGGCCCTCGTTTTATGCACCAACTAAAGATGATGCCGTCGTATTGCTTGAGGACCGATCCCTCGCTCCACGTATTCGCACGGAAGTTCGTTGCGCATCGTGCGGTTCTCACTTAGGTCACGTTTTTGAAGGCGAAGGCTATGCAGTTCCGACGGATCAACGTTGGTGCATTAACTCGGTGGCACTTGTTTTGGAGCCCAAGAGTAATTAAATTCGCAAGCTAGAGAACTTCGTTAGCTCTCCAGCAGTACCACGCTACATGGCTACGAAATGGTGAGTATTTTGCCCCTATCTTCTCAAGATTTTTTGGCTCAATTTCGCTTCGCATGTTGTGAATGCGTTCCCAGCCACGACGAACGCCTAAATCTCCCACGGGCCAGATATCTTGACGGCCTAGTTGAAACATAAGAAACATTTCAACCGTCCATCGACCAATACCAAATTGAGGCAAGAGATGTTTCATAATTTCGTCATCATTGAGCCGATGAAGCGAATTCATCGGAATTGTGCCATTTATAGAGTTCTTTGCTAACTCTCGAACCGCCTTTGCTTTTGCTTCCGAGCAACCAGCTGAGCGAAGTTGAGATGCTCTTAAATCTCCAATCCGCGCCGGTGTAAGTGAACCTTTACAAAGTTCTTCAACTCGTTTGATTATCGTTGCTGCAGCTTTGGTGGATAGTTGTTGAGAGAGGATGGACGATGCCAATGAGGAAAAGTTACTCTCCCGCTGTCGGGATGATTTTTCCCGCAGACCTATGGTGCAAAAACCGGATCTCTCTATAACAATTTCGAAACGAGGATTTATTTTGATTATTTCTCGCGCCGCAGTTCGGGCTTGAGATTGAGAAATCACCATGGCGCAGAAGGTAGCAGCAAGAAAGGTCTAGCCATTTTCGGTTTTGCAGTCTATTTTTAGCCGCTTACAGAGATTTACTGTGAGAAAAGTTCGATTTCCAGAGCGAGGGGTGTAAAGGTTTCATGAGCGGTGACGTCACCTTCAATCCTCGGGTTGGAATTAAAGAGGTAGCCACTGAAGCTGGAGTATCAATTGCGACAGTTTCACGTGCACTACGAGGCCTACACCATGTAAATCCAGAAACGCGAAAGAAGATTCTGGATGCAGCGGAGAAACTCAATTATCCAATTCCTCAAACTTCAGCAAAAGCTATTTTTGGGAGAACAAATTCGGTGGGAGTTGTCGCGCCGTACATCTCGCGTTGGTACTTCGCTCAAGTTATTAATGGAGCGGAGCAGGCGCTCCGTGAAGCAGGACTTGATCTACTCCTTTATAACTTCTCTCAGATGAAGGGTCGCGAACGTCTCTTTCAACACCAATTACTTAAAGGTCGCGTTGATGCCCTTGTTGTCATCAGTTTGCCGCCTACGGAAGAAGAGTTTGAATCGATGCTTGGGCTTGGAATCCCGATTGCCCTCGTTGGTATGCACCACGCGCAATGTTCGAGTGTTGCAATTGATGATGTCGCTGGTGCGCGAACTGCGACTCAACACCTCGTCAACTTAGGACATAAAAAGATTGGATTACTCTCTGGTCGTCCAGATGATCCATTTGGATTTAGCGTTCCACAAGATCGACGCAATGGTTTTATGCAAGTTCTGGCAGAGAGCGGTCTGGAGTGGAAACCTTCGCGTGAAGTTTATGGCGATTTCACCATGCATGGTGCCAGTCGCGCGATGGATGACTTACTTGCTCGCCCTGATCGACCAACTGCAATATTTGCTCAATCTGATGAGATGGCGCTAGGTGCACTTCAAGCAATTAGAAGGAATGGCTTAAAAGTGCCGGACGATATTTCGATAATCGGTTTTGATGATCATGAAATGGCAGAGTTTTCAGACCTCACAACTATTGAACAACCTGTGCAATTGATGGGCGAGATGGCTGCTTGGTCAATTATGGAGCGCTTAAAATCGCCGAAAAGTGAGTCCCATTCATTGACGTTGCCCACAACTTTGATTGTGCGAAATTCCACTAAACGACTCGATTAAAACTTTATGACTCCACAACTTTCATCCTGGTGGCGCAACGCTGCGATCTATCAGGTGTATCCACGTTCATTCCAAGACACCAATGGTGACGGGGAAGGGGATTTACAAGGAGTTATCTCTCGACTTGATTATTTGAAATCACTCGGTATAGATGCCATCTGGTTATCTCCCTTTTATACATCTCCCAACAATGATGGTGGGTACGACGTTGCCAATCCGCGAAATGTCGATCCTCGCTTTGGAACTTTAAGTGATGCAGAAGAACTTATACGGGCAGCCCACAATAAAGGTTTAAAAATTATTGTTGATATCGTCCCAAATCACTTCTCTACCGAACATGAGTGGTTTAAAGAGGCACTGGCTGATCCTCCGGGTTCGCAAGCCAGATCAAGATTTCACTTCTACGATGGTCGCGGTGAAAGCGGAGAGATTCCACCTAATAACTGGTGTTCAATCTTTGGTGGACCTGCATGGAGCAGAGTTACAGAAAGTGATGGCACCGCCGGACAATGGTATTTGCACCTTTTTGATTCAACGCAGGCCGATCTCAATTGGGAGAATTCTGATGTTCATGAAGACTTCGAGAAAACGCTGCGATTCTGGCTTGATAAGGGCGTTGATGGATTCCGAATTGATGTTGCGCATGGATTAGCAAAGGAAGAAATTCTTAAAGATCATCGCGACCCAGAAGGTTTAACTCGCGCACTTCGACTTGATGTAAGTGATATGCCACGCCATGAAAGAGAATCCTTACTCTCCGATGTTCCATTTTTTGACCGTGAAGGCGTGCACGAGATTTACCGGCAATGGCGAAAAGTATTTGATTCCTATCCTGGCGAGAGAATGAGCGTTGCTGAAGCTTGGGTGCATCCCAGTTCGCGAGCGACTCGATATGTTCGAAGCGACGAATTGCATCAAATCTTCAACTTTGACTTTCTCATAGCAGAATGGAGCGCAGAATTCTTGAGATCTGCTATCGATAAGACTTTAAATGAAGTATCAGAAGTACAAGCGCCACCTACCTGGGTTTTGTGTAATCACGATTCACCTCGGCTTGTCAGTCGTCTTGGTGGCGGAGATTTAGGAGCGAAGAAGGCGCGCGCAATGGCGCTTTTAACCCATGCGCTTCCGGGTGGCATTTACATTTTTCAAGGTGAGGAATTAGGGCTAGAAGATGCGAACCTTCCCGATGAAGTTCGACAGGATCCAGTTTTCTTCCGAACTAAAGGAGCTGATAAAGGTCGTGATGGCGCCAGAGTTCCTATTCCGTGGCGCGCAGATGATGAAAATTTTAGATTCACAACGGGAAAGCCATGGTTACCAATGCCACCTCAGTGGAGTGAAATGTCCGTTGAATCGCAAACTCAAGAGAGTGGAAGTTTTCTTAATTTGTACCGAAAGAGTCTTTCAATTCGTGCAAAACATCCAGCACTTAAGCAGAAAAATTCTATAGACGTTTCCTTGGAAATATCTTGGATACCAACTCAGGCAGGAGTTTTGGCGTTTGAACGGAAACCAGGATTTACTCTCATCGCAAATTGCAACGACTTTTCATGCGATGTAGAAATTTCAGGGGAGATTTTGCTCGCATCGCAGCCTGGTGTTACCCAGAAAGATGGTGTAACTACCCTTCCTGCGCATACAACATGTTGGATTAATAGAACTCCTTAGTGGCATACTGCTCGTTATGGCCGATGTAGCCCGTGAAGCCTCACGTCAGGCATCTTCAGTTCGGGCATCTTCAGTTCAGGCAATGTCTCTTCAAGACCTTCGTAAACGCAAAAGCGTAAAGTGGCGACAATTTCCTTCTGATGTGCTTCCACTCCCGGTTGCTGAAATGGATTTTCCCATCGCCGAGCCGATTAAAGAAGCGCTTCGCGACATGATAGATCGCTCCGATACAGGTTATCTTGGTCCGTTTCCCGAAATGTTTGAAGCCTTCGCTAATTTCTCACAATCTCGTTGGAATTGGAACGTTGATGTCTCGCAGATGCGAACTGCGACTGATGTAGGTGTAGGGACAGTTGAAGTTCTGCGCACCTTGATGAATCGTGGCGATAAGGTCATGCTCAACTCGCCGGTGTACGACAATATGTGGCGCTGGGTTGCAGAAGTCGGCGCAACTCTCGTTGATGTACCTCTAGTGAGTAGTCCTGAAGTAAATGGCGCAGGGCTAACTCTGGATCTCGAAGCAATTGAGAGCCAATACAAAGGTGGAGTAAAAGTTCATATTCTGTGTCATCCACATAATCCAGTCGGCGTCATATTTAGCCGCGAATCACTTCAACAACTTGCAACGCTTGCTAAACGTTACGGTGTTTATGTCATTAGCGATGAGATTCATGGACCTCTGGTGTATCAAACTAAGGACTTCACTCCTTTTCTAGCTGTGAGCGATGAAGCCCGAGAGGTTGGCATTACGGTAACGAGTGCTAGTAAAGGATTTAACCTTGCAGGGCTCAAGTGTGCGGTAATTGTGACCAACTCTTCGGAAATCAAGGAAAAAATAAATTCTATGCCGATCTCAGTTGCCTTTAGAGCCTCACTATTTGGCGCTGTTGCTGCTACTGCTGCGTTTAAAGACGGAACTCAATGGCTGGATTCAGTTTTGGATTCACTCGATGAGAATAGGCAGCTTATAAAGAATTTAATTGACAGCAAGATCCCTGCGATTAAATATCGAATTCCGGATTTCGGCTACCTTGCCTGGCTCGATCTCAGTGCGCTCAATTTGGGTGAGGATCCCAGCAAAGTTATTTTGGAACGTGGAAAAGTAGCATTTAATGGCGGGCACATGTATGGTCCTCAACATTCACAATTTGTACGATTCAATTTCGGTACGAGTCCTGAGATTATTACCGAAGCTTTTGATCGACTCATCAATAGTTTGTAATGAATTGAGCCGCACCAGATGGCAAATAAATTCGATGCGGTAGTAGTTGGTAGCGGACATAATGGGTTGGTTGCTGCTTGTTATCTGGCGCTAGCCGGAAAGAAAGTTCTAGTCCTTGAGAAGAATCACACTATAGGTGGAGCAACGTCCAGCGTAGAAACTTTTGACGGTGTTGCGGCGCGACTTTCTCGGTATTCATATCTAGTTGCGCTCTTACCTGATCAAATAGTTAGTGATTTATCGCTGAACTTTGAAACTCTCAGTAGAACTGTTTCCTCATACACACCTTATTTTGACGACGAAGGCGATAAGGGCTTGCTTATCAATCGAGTTTTTGATGAGGAGAGCCTTCAATCCATGCAACAACTGACTGAAGGCCCTGAAGATGGCATCGCTTGGATCAATTTTTATAACTCTGTATTGGAGTTTGCTGAAATTGTTGCTCCTACAATGCTCAAACCATTGCCAACAGAATCTGAACTAAGAGAGAAGATAGATCCACTCACATGGGTAGAACTTGTAGAAAACACTCTTGCCCAAACCTTGCATGATAATTTCTTTGATGATCTGGTTAAAGGTGTAGTGCTCACCGATGGCTTGATTGGAACATTTACTAGCGCCAATGACCACGCGGCAAATATCTGTTTTCTCTACCATCTCATCGGTAATGGAACAGGGGAGTGGAGGGTTCCTAAAGGTGGTATGGGAGCACTCGTAGAAGAACTCCAGAGGCGTTGTATGGAGTTGGGCGTTGAGATTAGAACAAATGCAGAAGTAATCAGGGTGGCAGAAGAGGATTCAACAGTCGCTACATCTGTGAAGAATTCTGAAACGGGCGAAGCGTTTGAGTGCCATTCAGATGTTCTTCTAGCCAACTGTTCGCCTCAGGTGCTTGAGAAGATCTCTGGAATCAAAGCTCCGCAGCTTCGAGATGGTTCCCAGCTCAAAATCAATATGGTGTTAAGGGAGCTTCCACAATTAAAGAGTGGAATTGATCCGAAGAAAGCATTCGCCGGCACCTTTCACATTAACGAAAGTTATTTTCAATTGGAGCGCGCCTTCGAAGAAGCATCGAAAGGGAAAATTCCCACTGAAATTCCTTCAGAGATGTATTGCCACACTTTGACTGACCCTTCAATTTTGTCTCAGGAGCTTATTGAAAAGGGTTTTCACACATTAACCCTCTTTGCACTGCACACACCTGCTTCGCTCTTTGATGAGAACCACGATGCGGTAAAGGCTGAGGTTACAAAGCGCACTTTGGCAGGATTAAATGATTACCTTGTGAAGCCCATCGAAGATTATTTAGCTCGCGATATCCACGGAAATCCTTGTATAGAAGTTAAAACTCCACAGGAACTTGAACGAGCACTTGGACTTCCCCGAGGCAATATCTTTCATGGTGATCTGCAATTCCCATGGAAAGTTGATGAAGATCCAAGAAAATGGGGAGTCGAAACAAATTCGCCACGGATTTTTATTGCTGGTGCAGGAGCTGTTCGCGGAGGCGGAGTTAGTGGAATTGCGGGACATAATGCGGCAATGGCCGCGTTGGAAAGTTTTAAGTAATTCGTCTACTATTTACTTATGTTCAAAGCAATTCGTCGCATCACCGCGCTGGTTACTCTTATAGTAGTAGCTTTTCGTGGAGTGCTCACATTTCTCTCGTGGGTTGATAAACAAGATGAAGTTGAGTCAGTGTGGGCTGAAGACGAAGAGCGAGAAGAAGCTTTCTAATGACTTATTCATACGTTCCGGGAAGTTGTAACTTAGGTAAATCTGAAATTCGCCGTCGCCAATTTGTAGCGTTACTTGGACTATTTCTCACTGGCTCAACTCTTGCGGGGCTCATTGGTACCGATGCCCCATCTTCTGCGCGTTGGGGTCTATTTGTTCCACTGATGGTTTTCTCGGTCGGTTTTATCCAATCAAGGAAGAAGTTCTGCCTTGCGTATGGATTTATGGGCACGTTTAATCTCGGCAAACTTGGTGATTTGTCGAGAGTCCAAAGTCCCGAAGATAGAAAGGCCGATCGCAGAACTGCTCTAAAAATCCTGATTCAGTCTGCTGCCTTGGCATTTCTTTTAACAGTTCTGCTCGTTGCCGCGCCCCTCTAAACATTCTTGATTCTGTTTTAAATTCATTCCGAGCAAAGGCTCGACCTATTCTTTAGAGATTTCCAATAAAAAGCTCTTGAGTCCCTAAATAACTCAGAGTATTTTCGAAGGGTAATTCCCTTGAGGGGCATTTCGGGGTCACTGATTGGTATGCCACCGCAAGGCAGAGCTAGAGGCGGAATATGAAAATTGTCATTCATAATCATGGAACAGCGTTAGCATCTGATTTCGAAGAAATTTCACGCGAGCGTTTAGAGAGATTAGCGAGATTCCATATACCGATTGATCGGATTTATGTAGATGTTCGTCATGAGACTAATCCACACTTCGGAAAACAATCTCATCGAGTAATTTTGACTTCACATGGCTCAGGTCCTCTATTGCGAGGTGAAGGTTCGGGATTTAATGATTTAGCGGCTTTTGATGAGGCTGCTGAAGCAATTGAACTACAGCTTCGAAAACGTCATGAGCGATCGAAAGATATTGATCGAACTACACTGAGAAAGTTAAGGGTAAGAGGCGCTTAGAACTAAGCAGTAGTTTTTGACTGAGCTTTGAGAAAATCAAGTGCACTCAGATACTCTTCGTAATAAGCAGTATTCCACGTACCTAGTTCGGGGTTGAAGTAATTTCCATTGATTGGAGTACTGCCGTTGAGAAAATTAATTGCAGATTCAGTTTCTTCAATAAGTCCGGGCAATTCAGTTCTTTTCTCTTGCACCACACAGCTAGAGAACTTATCCATCTCCTTATAGATTGCAAGATCGTGTCCGAGGACGCCAATTACAGTACTTGCCATTTTCTCAATGAGAGGAATTCGCTCATTAGAAGCGGCAGGTAGTGCAAGAAACTCATCCACTAAATCGCGATATTGTTGCCACTCAACTTTTCCAATACTTTCTTCGTTCTTAACAAAATCTCGGAGGCTCGAACATTCCGCTATTGCAGGAGAAGGGTTACCGAGAGGTCCGTAATTTGCTGTGCCCCAAAACCCACCAACAGAGATAGCAAGTAATACTGGAACGAAGATCCAGAATATGGGGTGGGTTTTTCTCACCGCCGTAGACTAACCGAGGGGGAGAAGTTCGTATTCTTGAGAATTGGAACAGGCGCCTCCCTGTGGTGGCGAGTGGGAGGCAGAGATGATTGAACCCTTGGCGGATGCCTTATCTCGCGCCTCTGCATACTTGCGTGACCCACGAGATGTCCGACGAATTGTGATTTCTGGACGAGCGCGCAATAGTCAGCCCGAATTTCAGCGTATCGATATCCGTCCGGTAGAAATTAAAGGCCAAGTTCATTTCCAGGCAACGATGCATGACGGCCAACGTGACACCACAAAAAACTATTTGCCAAAGGATTTTTCGCTCAACCACTTTATTCTTCAAGGTTTTGGCAATCTACTCATTGAATCAACCGAGAGCGAATTTAATCTGAGAGTCACAAAATCTGGGGAAGCTCAGGTCAACATCAGAACTTTCTCGCAGAAATCGGATCCTGTTGATATGAGTCATGATCGAAAGAAATCTCGATTCTTGGAGGAAAATCAGCGAATATTTATTGAACTAGGAATATCCGATCACAACGGAAAAATGAAAGCTAGTCGCAGTGACAAGTTCATTCAAGTTAATGAATTTCTTAAGATCATCGATAACGCTCTATCAGAAATTAAAACTTCACAACCCTCTAGTTTAGATGGCACATTAAATCTCGTTGATCTTGGATGTGGAAATGCCTATCTCACTTTTGCCGCCCATCAATACCTTCTTAACAAGGGGAAAAGAGTTAAAACTGTAGGAGTGGACTCTCGAAGCGATAGTCGAATACGAAATGAAGATATTGCTCGTAGAGCTAAGCTTTCCAATGGAATCTCTTTTGTTGCATCAGAAATCAAAGCATATCCATCACGTCAGGTTGATATCACAGTTGCTCTTCATGCTTGTGACACAGCGACTGATGATGCGATTGCATGGGCTGTAGAAAGCAAATCGCAAGTTATTTTGGTAGCGCCCTGTTGCCAACATGATATTCAGAAGCAGATGAAGGAGAGCCCAAAGCCTTGGAATATTGCAACGAAGCATGGAATTCTCAAAGAAAGAATCGGCGATATTGTTACAGATGCAATTCGAGCGCAAATTCTCCGAATTCTTGGCTATCGAACTGATGTTATTGAATTTGTTGCAGGTGACCACACGCCGCGAAATTTGATGATTCGTGCGATTTTCACGGGGGTAAAACCCCATCGGCAAGACTTTGAAGAGTTAGATGAGTTAATCGAAGTATGGGGCATCGAACCTGCCCTTATTTCACGCCTAAATTCAGCACTCACGCAGCGACGTAAATCGGCTCTCAGTTAGGCTTATCCCATGTCAACGAGTTCACATTCTGGCGGCAAAGTTCTCGCCTCACTTCCTGCAGGAGAAAAAGTAGGAATTGCGTTTTCTGGTGGACTCGATACTTCAGTTGCGGTGGCATGGATGCGCGAAAAAGGAGCGCTACCGTGTACATACACCGCAGATCTTGGCCAATACGATGAAGGAAATATTGAAGGAATTCCGGATCGCGCTAAAGATTACGGTGCTGAAATAGCACGGCTCGTTGATTGCAAAGAATCGCTTGTTGAAGAAGGGTTTGCCGCAATTGCCTGTGGAGCGTTTCACATCCGCACCGGCGGTCGAGCATATTTCAATACCACTCCTCTGGGTCGTGCAGTTACCGGAACACTTTTAGTTCGTGCGATGCTTTCAGATGGAGTTTCAATCTGGGGCGATGGTTCAACATACAAAGGTAACGATATCGAACGTTTCTATCGCTACGGACTTCTTGCAAATCCTCAACTTCGTATTTATAAGCCATGGCTTGATCAAGATTTTGTCCGCGAACTTGGCGGAAGAAAAGAGATGTCCGAGTGGTTAGCTGCGCGAAAACTTCCATATCGCGATAGCGCAGAAAAGGCTTATTCAACGGATGCCAATATTCTTGGAGCGACCCATGAAGCAAAGAAGTTAGAAGAGTTAAGTTCTTCAATCGAATTAGTTGATCCGATTATGGGAGTGAAATTCTGGGATAGTTCGGTAACAATTGCGAGCGAAGATGTGAAGATAACTTTCAAGCAGGGTCGCCCGGTAGCAATAAACGGTCAAGACTTTTCCGATTCAGTTGCATTAATGAAAGAGGCTAATGCGATTGGGGGACGCCATGGCCTTGGCATGTCCGATCAGATTGAGAATCGCATCATTGAAGCCAAGAGTCGCGGCATTTATGAAGCTCCCGGAATGGCGCTGCTCTTTATCGCTTACGAACGACTTCTCAGCGCAATCCACAACGAAGATACGATCGCGAATTACCATGTTGAAGGTCGTCGACTTGGAAGATTGCTTTATGAAGGACGTTGGTTAGATCCTCAATCACTAATGCTCCGTGAATCATTGACTCGCTGGGTAGCTTCCGCTGTTACCGGTGAAGTAACTCTTCGGCTACGTCGCGGTGATGACTATTCAATTATTGATACACGGGGCGAATCATTTAGCTACCATCCTGAGAAACTTTCTATGGAGCGTACAGATTCAGCGGCTTTTGGCCCCACAGATCGAATCGGACAACTCACGATGCGTAACCTTGATATCGCAGATACTCGCTCCAAGTTAGAGCTATATAGAACTCAAGGCCAAATTGGCAAGGGAAATTTCGAACTCATCGAAATAGAAGATGGAAAGGCTGGAAAATAAAATGGCGTCAACTCCAATCTCCACGATTTTGGATTCTTTTATGGAGGAGGGAATCAAACTCTCACCGATAAGCGCCACAATGCTTGGAGTCCCAGGACTTGATAACCAATTAGATGACCTTTCAATGATCGGTAACGATAAGCGGACCGAACTCACTCGAAAAACTCTGGCAGCTTTGAAATCAGAAACTCCAGTCAACGAATATGACCGAATTGCTCGCGATGTTGCAGTAGAGCGCCTAACTTCAGAATTGAATTTGAGTGATACTTATGAAGCCAGAATTCTCTTTAACCTCATCTCATCGCCTGTCACCAGCATTCGCCAAGTCTTTGAGATGATGAAAAAAGATCAGCCGGACACAATCAACAATGTCATTAGTCGTTTAAATGCAATCGAGTCGGCTTTTGAAGGGTGGAAATCGACATTAAGCCATGTTGCCGACAAGGGAAAAGTTAATTCACGTCGCCAGGTACTTGCTACCGCAGGCCAACTAGAAACTTTCTCAAAAGGTGCATTCACGGCAGTTGCAAAGAAATTTAATCCCGCGGCTGATAATCAAGCGCTGGTGGACGCTGCAAAGAAAGCCGAGTCAGCTTGTGCCTCACTTTCTCAATGGATGCGCGAAGTTTATGCTCCAAAATCTATTGCAACCGATGGTGTGGGTGAAGAGCGATACAAAATGTGGGCCCGCCATTTCACGGGCGCTGATTTAGATCTGCGGGATACATACGAGTGGGGAATCAAGCAGCTCGAGATGATTAATGAACGTATGTGGATCGCTGCTAAAAAGTTGTATCCAGATGCGACAACTCTCCGTGAAGTTGCTGATCGCCTAGAAAAAGATCCTCGCTACACCGTTGAGGGAGAGGAAGCGCTCCTCAAGAAATTACGTGAGTTTATTGAAGCAGCTGTTCAACGACTTGATGGAAAAGAATTCGATATCGATCCCCGAATTCGCAACTGTGAAGCGCGCTTGGCTCCTGAAGGAAGTGCATCAGCTGCTTATTACATGGGCCCAAGTGAAGACCTATCTCGCCCAGGAACAACGTGGTATCCAACAATGGGTCGTAAAGTTTTTGGTTGGTGGCATATCGTTTCAACTTGGTATCACGAAGCAGTACCGGGACATCACCTTCAAGTTGCGACCACGAAAATCAATACTGACCGCCTCAACCGTTTCCAACGAAATCGGGTTTGGGTATCTGGTTATGGTGAAGGCTGGGCTCTCTACGCAGAACGATTGATGGATGAACTTGGCGCATTTGAAGACCCTGGCTATGAAATGGGTTATCTATCAGCGCAAGGTTTACGTGCCGCTCGAATTGTCGTTGATATTGGAATGCACTGCGGTTATAAGGATTTTGATGGAAATGTTTGGAGCGCCGAATCTGCATTTAGACTTCTCCATGACCGTGCGCTCCTTGATGAAATATCAGCGCGTAGTGAAGTTGATCGATATCTTGGTTGGCCGGGGCAGGCAATCTCCTACAAAGTTGGCGAGCGATTCTGGATGGATTGCAGAGAAGACGCAAAGAAGAGATTGGGTTCAAAGTTTGAACTTAAGAAATTCCACCGCTTTGCGCTTAATTTGGGCCCGATGGGCCTTGATCCCTTTAAGCGCGAGATGGCGCTTTGGGATGGTAATTAGATAAACTCTCGCTGTTGTTTCCGGGGTCGGTGTAATTCCGAACCGGCAGTCACAGTCTGCGACCCGTTTGCATCCAGCTAACGGTGGACTTGGTGAAATTCCAAGACCGACGGTTAAAGTCCGGATGAGAGGGAA
>Ga0214917_10003913_pt1 | contig 16915 bp, 5 predicted proteins | sample LL_1208_BB_MetaG_FD_177983 | JGI IMG/M metagenome (GOLD analysis project Ga0214917, IMG submission 177983) | Freshwater microbial communities from Lake Lanier, Atlanta, Georgia, United States - LL_1208_BB | ecosystem: Environmental > Aquatic > Freshwater > Lake | place: USA: Georgia | collected... | reverse complement strand
TATAGAGTTTGGACACGTTCGTTCATCGGCGGATGTTAGTCCTGAAATGGCGATTCAAGTTGATACAGGAAATGTAGGTATTGGTACATCAAGTCCAACACAAAAGTTAGTTGTTGATGGAAATATACAATTAGGTGTAGGAGCTGCAAGTTATAGACAAATGTGGATTGGAGGAGGTAACTCTTATGGTTTCTTATATGGAGATTTTAATAAATATGGAGATGGTATTCATATGGGTTACAACTATTATGCTTCAGGAGGAAATGCGGTTGTTTATGCTGCTGGAGGAAGCACATCAAGAATTAGTATGGGATATGGTGAGATAACATTAGCAGTAGGAGGTGTAAATACTCAACCATCAACCGTTGGATTATATGTTAATAGTTCTGGTAAAGTTGGTATCAATACAACAAATCCTCAGCAAAAACTTGAAATCAGAAATGATTCTGGAAATTCGTATATAAGGCTTTCAGGAGCTTATTCATCGAGCAAGGGTATTGAGTTTTATGACAATACTAATTCAAATTTAAGATGGTTACTAAATAGCTCATACGGAGATATGAGATGGTATTCGTCGAATGGAGCGCAGGATAAAATGGTTTTGAATGAGGGAGGAAGTTTGTATATTACAGGTTCCTATGCGTCAACAAATACTATAAACGATGCTTTTGGAAACTCAGTGCGAGTATATAAGAATAGGCCAGGAGGTGTGTTGGCAAATAATGAGTTGGGATATTTCTTATGGGGAGGAATGGATAGTTCATCGAATCAGCAAAACGGAGCTTATATGATAGCAACAACAGCAGGAAACTGGACATCTTCGAATTTTGGAACAGAAATTTTCACATATTCTGTGTTAGCAAATTCAACGACAATGAAGATAAGAACATGTGTTGGTGCTGATGGATTTTTCAGAATTTATAATACATCGGCTACACAGGGTGCGTTTTTGATTTTTAATTCAGATGTGTATTCGAGTGGAGGAAGAAACTGGGCTATAGGTTCAGCGTTATCAGGAAACAATGCTGGTTTAGGAAAGTTTGACATATATGATTATTATGCTGGAGCGTCAAGATTAGTAATTGATACAACAGGTCAGGTGGGAATAGGAACAACATCTCCAACAGCAAAGTTACACGTAAATGATCAGAATGCTGGGAATACGATCTATACTATGTTTAAGACATCATGGAGTGGTCAGTGGGATTTTAGAATAGATCAGCATCATATTAATGGAAGTAGAATTAACTACTATTTGAGACATAATTATAATGGATCTTTAACAGATGCTATAATAGCGTTTGATTCAGAGAATATAGGTATTGGAACACAATATCCTTTGGCAAAGTTAGATGTATTAAGGTCTTCTCAACCACGTTTATATATATCTCAATCAAACTATACATCAAATCCAGGAAGTGATACAGATGTTGCTAATTTGAGTTTTAGGAATGACAGTTTTGCTGGAGATAAATTTTGTGATATAAGAGGAACAGTGAGAGCAGGACAATATGAACCGAGTTTAACATTTTGGACAAAGCCTGTTTGGAATCAGCCAGGACCATATGATGCGTATATGAGAATGATTATAACAGAGTATGGGCAGATAGGTATAGGAACAAACAATCCTTTAAGTGCTCTTCATATAACAGCACAAAATAGTACAACACCAACTGCTGCTGGAGTTCATTTAGGAATGGATACAGTTAACTATGCTAACATTGAATTATGTGTAAATTCAGCTGGTTTTGGGGCTTCATATATTGATTTTACAGCTCCAAACTATGACTATAGAGGAAGAGTAATATATTTTCATGATAATGAATTGTTAGCATTTTTTACATCATATGGAAATGGTAGTTCAAGATATTCTGTTTATGTGATGGATTTATCAAATAAGTTAAATGTATATGGGCAAGATAGTAATGGCTATTCTGCTGCTTTTGCTGGAAGAATAGTGGCACAAGGCAATTCTTTCCCATCAGACATGCGTATAAAGAAAAATATTGAACAAGTACAGGCTAACTTTTGTTTAGATAAGGTTAATGAAATGGAAGTAGTTACATACGATTATATAAGTAAAAAGCAAAACTCAACCACTGGAGTTTTAGGTTTTATTTCTCAACAGATTGAGACAGTTGATAAAAACTGTGTAAATAACGTTAAACAATTTATTCCAAATATTAATCAAACTGTCAATTTACAAGTTATTTCAACTGGATGTTCGTCAGCTAATTATATTTACAGATTTAGTATAACAGGAGTGTATACAGGATCTGTTTCAGGAAATATACAGTTATCAAATAGTAGAGGAAGTATTTCTTGTGAGATTTTAGAGTATAATAACAATACGTTTACAATAAATAGTAAGCAACAGTTAGACGAGATAATTTATTGTTATGGTACAGAAGTGGATGATTTTAAATTGTTAAATAAGGATAGATTATTTGCGTATGGAATAGGAGCAATACAAGATTTATCACGTCAGTTACAGATAACAAAACAAGATTTGATGGAAACAAAAGAGGAGTTGAAGACGACAAAAGATGCTTTACATTATTTGATAGAAACAATAAAGTCTTCATCAACGTTTGAAGAGTTGAAAATGAAGTTGTAAAAATAATAATTAGAAATTATCTAATTATTATTTACAAAAAGAGACATCGTCTCCACTGGACCTTTGTTGTTCGCATCCTAGATACTCGCTAACGGGTAACCCAGTAAGTCCCGTTAAGCAGTAATTAAGAGTTTTTCTTCATTCTCAATTCTATGTTCGATTCTGTTTTCATTTTTTAAGTTTACAAATGCTTTAACATCTCCAAATATAATCTTCAAAGCTTTTCGTTTGAACATTGTATTCTTTTTACTAACATCTTGGCAAATCTCAAGAGTATAGGATCTATTTTCAAACATTCTGTTTGAGTAGTTTTGAAGCTGTTGAACTAGAGTATTAGAGTTTTTACAAAGATTTAAGAGATCGTTAAAAGAAATATATTTTTTATTTCCATATGTATCCATAACTTTAATTTTATCACGAGAATCGTCACTTATTTCAGCAATGATTGTTTGATCAAAGTAGATAAAGTCAACGAGTAGAGTTTTTGCTCCAGAATAACCTTGAAGATACATATTAAAAGTATATTTATCTCTAACATGGTTATCAAATCTCTGTTGCGAGAAGTCAATACCATTAAAGATGTATGTATTATTGGTATTGTTAGTGATGCTTCTTGCTGTAAGTTTTTCAGTAAGAGACTGAATTTCATGTCGGAGTTGAGATGTGTGTTGTTCGTGTTTTTCATGAATTTCTTTAATTTGGTCATTTCTGACTTTAAGTTCGGTTTTAAGAGAGATGTTCTCTTTTTCAATCTCAATTAGCTTATTTTCAAAATATTTTTTTTGTTGATTAATTTCTTTATGATGAGAGGATTGAATTTCAAAAACTTTAATGTCATACTCTTTTTTTAGTTGTTCAATTTGATTTTTTAAAAGTTCATTTTCACTAATACAATCTTTAGTTTGAGTTTGTTCTTTAGTTTTACAAGTTGTGATATGTTTTGTCCAAGAAAGTTTTAGAACAAATTCTTTTTTACAGAATTCACATGTAAATTTATCATGCGTTATTGTGTTATCAGTGAAACTTTCTTGAAGCTTAGCACAAAACTTTGCTGTTTTCTTGTGATAATTCAAACTGCTATTAGAAGAAAATTCTTTTTTACAATATTCGCAAAATACACCCATTTTATAAGATCAAAATACTTCTTTAACTCGTTTATACTTTTTTGACTAGATTTATACAAATTTGTATAAATTTATACTGAAAAGTATAAATGGTTTGATTTGATTACATATTCTTCATATGAGCTCAGAAAACGCGTTTATACAAATTTGTATAAATTTATACAGATTTATATAAATCTGTATAAATTTATATTTTTTAGTATAAACGATGTTTAATTAAATTTCAAATTAATATTAGAAGATTGCTAATTATTTTACACCTTCAAAACAACCGAGTTGTTTGTCTTTATAAACGTTATATGATTGTAAAGAAACTTTTTTAAAAAGCCAAACGAGTAAAATGGATTTTACACACAAAATTCTGAAATTGTGTGTAAAATTCTCAAAACTGGATACGCTTTTAAATAGGAGAGCATTGCTCTCCGACGGGAAGCATAGCTTCCCTTTTAGAGAACTTTTTTCTTCAACACTCTCATTCTTAATCTTAATAATCATGTACAAACCTAATATATTTCTTATCCACTTTCAAACAACTTGCTTCTTCAACTCCTCTACTTCTCCTCTCAATACATCGATCTTTGAATAACACTCCTGTAACGCCTTTACTAACACCGGTATCAACTTCCCCTGTGACAACTCTAATCTATCCATATTCTCCTTATACACCACATTCAACCACTCCTTATCCTCCTCTATTTGTGCCCTATCTACCTCTTGCGCTATAAACCCATAATCCTGTGTTCCAACTCTCTTCCCATCCCTTGTATTCCATTCAAATTGGACTGGATTCAATTTTTTCACAAATCCCTCCACGCTTGGGAAACTAGTTATATTCGTCTTATCTCTCACATCTGATAACGATGTTATCGTTGTCGCATTACATCTCAACACTGTGATAGAAGCATCTCCCAACGTTATTTCATTCGATACCGTTGCGGTTGACGGTTCAGCATTGTAGCCCAATACAAGACAATTTCCATTTGTTACCATCGTTGTACCGGCCTCACTTCCCATCACTGTATTCTTTCCTAACGTTCCTGTGTAATTATACATTGTAAACCAACCTATTGATGTATTATCTGACGCCACTCCATTTGCTCGCAAAGCCACATAGCCAATCGCCACATTGTTATTTCCTCCAGTTGATCCATAAGCACATGAATCTCCTATATACACATTTGTTGTTCCAATTGTGTTCAACCCTCCTGCGTAACTCCCTAAAAATACATTGTATCCTCCTGTTGTTGTATATCCTCCAGCCAAAAATCCAACAGCTGTATTTCTTACTTGTGCTGGATGAGACGCTATTGTGTTTAATGCCTGCTTTCCAACCACAGTATTTGTTGATGTTAATAACTTGTCTTGACCGATATAAAAATCTCCCGCTGATGTCAATGTCGGAACATTGTTTGCTAATATATTGAAGACAGATCCTCCAGTACCCCCAAACTGAGCTGTACCGTCAGATCCAAAACGATGGAGTCCAGCGACGTCTAATGCTCTTGAGGGAGTGGAATAACTAATACCAACGTTTCCATTGTAAATTGTAATACCATTTGATGTCGTGTCTTGTAAACGTAGTACTCCAATATCATTACGTAATGTTAAAGTATTGGCACCTCCATCACCTGATCTTGAACTTGAGTTTAAGAATATAGCTCCTCCTGCGTTTCCTGTATTGTAAAATAAGATTCCAGAATATGTCTCTCCTCCTGTAAAACTAGTAACACTTATTCTACAAGTAGTTGTATCATACAAAGTAAGTTTTGATGTTGGAATAGTTGTTCCAATACCGACATTTCCTCCAGCAGAAATTCTCATTCTTTCTGCTCCTGTCGTTACAAATCCTATTGTGGATGTTAAAGGATGATATAAACCGCATGTTTGATCTCCGCTCCAACTATGAGATGGAAGAGAAGTTGTGTCAGCTGGATTACCGAGAAATTGATTCGCAACAGCTGTTTTGAAATATCCAATACCAGTTCCTCCTGTGGCATAAATGTAACCTCCAATACCGTTTATTGTTACAGTGTTCACAAAGTTTCCTCCTGTAAAATTACAATATTGAACGTTTGAATTAGCTATATTGACAGTGTATATATTTCCGACATTAAGATTGCCATCCACAAACAAGGTGTCGTAAGGGGCTGAAATAGTTGCTCCGCTATTCATTTGAATATTCTGAACTGTAAGACTTTGAAAACTACCTGTTGATCCTGTAACTCCATTAATGATGGCTAAGTTATCAAGGTATGTAGAACCGCCAGTCATTGTAGTGACAACAAGATTAGTGAAATAACCATCTGTCCCTGAGAATGAAGTTGTAACTAAGTTTGTTGAAGAAATAGATGTAAAGTAAGGATTTGCTCCTGTTCCAACATCTTGGTTCAAGTTTACCAAAGATCCATTTCCTGCTTTTGCTACCCATCCATCTTGCGTTGAATTAACAAGAAAGTACGCTCCAGTATTTCCTCCAACTCCAGTGGATGAAGAGCCAGTTTGAGCGACTATCAAACCACTGTTGTTTATTGATGTGTTACCATTGTTTAGAATGATATAAGGATTTGTGAGGACATCGACGCTAGAATTAATATAAACTAAGTCCCCAGCGATTCTGACTTGATCTCCAGGTCCGCCAATATTGATTGTTGTAGAACCAAGACCAACAGTTCCAATGTTAACGGTTTGAGTAATGTTTGAAGTGCCCATATTTATAGTTTGAGTGTCGACGCTTCCAATGTTTAAGTTAGTTGAGTCGATGGCTTCAATATTTGTTGTTCTAATGTTTGTACCAGTAAAGTTAGTAGCGATCAAGTCAGTAACATTTAAAAATGTGAAAGAACCAGTTTCAAGATTGAAAGAACCAGTGGGACCGAGTCCTCCTTGCCATCCTTGAGGACCTTGCCAACCTTGTGCTCCAGTGTTGGTTGAGAAGCCACTGATACCTTGAAATCCTTGGTATCCGATGGATCCTTGCCAGCCTTGAGGACCAGTAGGTCCAACAATAGCGGAAAGACCAACACCGACTTTTTGCGTGATGCTAGAGTTGGTATTGATAAAACGAATATTTGTGCTTGACATTTACAATAAATAAATTAAAATAATAATAATTTTTGAGAAAACTTAGCGTATAACGTAAAAGACGACATTAACTGATTTAAAGCTTTGAATAGTCTAATATATTAAATAGTATCTAATATATTAGAAATGTCTCAAATAGTCTTGTTTGAAGATAAGAAATCTTTTCGTGAAAGAAATAACGAAGCTTCAAAAAAATCATATGAGAAGAAAAAGAATATGCTTCTTGCTCAAGATTTTGAACACTTTTGTGTCGATTATCTTAATGAGAAAAACTTTCTTGACTCTAAATTTTATCATTGGTCCAATGTCTCTCACGATGATCTTTATAAATGTGGATATATCCACTCTTTTAATGAACATAGAAAAAGATGTGTAAATAATTTTGAAAATGGAAACTCAGTAAGAGATGTTGGTATTGATTTTATTGGAAAAAATGATAATAATTTTATCGCTGGACAATCTAAACTTTATGATAAACATGTTTGTTTAAAAGATGTTGGCACTTGGATCTCTAAATCTTTTGTCATTAAAAAGAAAGATCAAAATAATCAGGCACTTTTGATGACTGTAAATGGGCTCTCTTCAGAGTTAATTGACGATTTAAAAATTCATGAATTTAATCATATTCAAATTGATAAAAGAGAATTTGATGAGTATCTTAAATCAAAAAAACTAATTGTAAATAACCATGATGAATCTATAATTAAATTAAGAGACTATCAAGAAATAACAATTAAGAATATTGTTAATCATATAAATTCAAATACTCTTTCTAAGAATGTTTTAAACTTGACATGCGCACTTGGAAAAACTCTTATCATTGGCTGGATTTTAAAACTAATTAAACCTATTTGCTCAATTCTTATCGCTCCAATTAGATCAGAAGTCGATAATCTTTATCAAAGAATTCCAAAAATAATCAATGATACAAATTTTACCACGCTTCTTCTTGACTCTGACGAATCAGCAAATATTGATCTTCTTATTATAAAAATAAAAGAGTGTATTAAGAATAAACAAAAGATCTTAATCTTTACAACGATGAAAACAGCAACAGAAAAAATATCTAACTATATTTATTCAACAAATAGCGACATTGATATTGTCAACTTTCTCAAAAAATCTTTTATTGTATTTGATGAAATTCATCAATTATCATACACAAATGATCTTCTTATAAAATTATTAAACGACTCACAAAAGTCTATTTACGCAACAGCAACACTTCCTTATAGTCTTAATGAGTATTGTCCTTATAATAATATTATTGACAAGTATGATTTTAGATTTGCTCTTGAAAATAAGTATGTTGTTGATTATAAAATATTAATTCCAATGAAGTTAACAAAACACGAATCGCTTGATGAAGTGTATTCTTTGGTCCAGGAAAATGACAAAAATTTAACACAACAAGCTTCTAGTCTCCTCACAGGAATGTTGTTAACAGGATCAAGAAGAGGTATTGTTTATTTGAGCAAAGTAGAAGAGTGTGTTAAGTTTAATCAGATCTTTGAAAAATTGTGTCATAAATATCATGGTAAAAATTGTGAGGTTTATAGAGTGAATGGGGATGTCTCTTTTAAAGAAAGAGAGAAAGTATTTCAAGCATTTGAAGAAGGAGATGATGATATTTTAAAAATAATAACAACATGTGAGTGTTTAAATCAAGCTATTAATTTAGTGAGATGTGATAGCATTTTTATAACAAATATTACTAAAAATACGAATATCATAGTTCTTTTTCAACGATTTATGAGGGGTATGAGAGTGGATAAAAAGAATCATAATAAAGTAAATCATTGTTTTTTGTGGAGTGAGTGTGAAATAAATGAGTTGGAAGAGTGTTTGATGAAATTAAAGATGGAAATGAAAGATGAGTTGTTTGATAAAAAAGTGAGCATGATATCAAGAACATATGATTCACAAAATATACAAAAGGTTATTGATATTAAAGAAGAAGAACAGAAAAACTTAGAAACAAGTTTAATACATTGGAAAGACGCAGGAGAATTAAGAGAGTTGAGAAAAGAAGCGCTTCTCTATTTTGTCCAGAAAGAAAATATGGTTCCTAAACAAAATAAAATATTTGTTTATAAAGAGAATAAATTTAATTTAGGACAATTTTGGAATAGTATAAAACAAGGACAAAGTAAAGACTTACTCGAATCTTTATTAGAAAATGATGTATTAAAAGAAGACTTTGAGAAAGTTCAAAAAATAAAATTAGAAAAGAAAGAAAAAGGCGAATTAACTCCTGAAGAAAAAAGGGATGGGCTTCTTCAATTTATCCAGAAAGAAAATAGAATTCCTAAAAGAGATGAAATATATGTTTATAAAGAAAAATATTTTAAAATAGGACGATTTTGGGATAAGATAAAACAAGGGCAAAGTAAAGATTTACTCAAATCTTTATTAGAAAATGATTTATTAAAAGAAGATTATGAGAGAGTTCAAAAACTAAAATTAGAAAAGAAAGAAAAAGAGGAATTAACTCCAGAAGAAAAAAAGGATGGGATTCTTCAATTTGTCCAGAAAGAAAATAGAGTTCCTAAACAAAAAGATATATATGTTTATAAAGAGATTAATTTTAGAATAGGATCATACTGGGCTGGAATAAAACAAGGAAGTAATAAAGACTTTCTCAAATCTTTATTAGAACATGATTTATTAAAAGAAGACTATGAGAAAGTTCAAAAAATAAAATTAGAAAAGAAAGAAAAGAAGGAACTAACTCCTGAAGAAAAAAGGGATGGGATTCTTCAATTTGTCCAGAAAGAAAATAGAGTTCCTAAACAAAAAGAAACATATGTTTATAAAGAAAAAGATTTTAAAATAGGAGTATTTTGGAATTGTATAAAACAAGGACAACATAAAGATTTGCTTAAATATTTATTAGAAAATGATTTATTAAAAGAAGATTATGAGAGAGTTCAAAAACTAAAATTACAAAAGAAAAAAGAATAATAATATTAACAAGTTAATATTATTATTATTAAACAAAATATTGCGAACTTAATTCCTTTAAATATTATTGTATGACAAATTATTATTCATAAATATTTTATTGTATAATGTTAAATGAGTATACTACGTTTCGTTGGAACATCCGCATCAACTCAAAATCAAGTTGGTGTAGGTGTGAGTTCAATTGTCGGTCCTACAGGACCTCAAGGGACTCAAGGCTTCAATGGCTTTATTGGAACAACAGGACCTCAAGGCTTTCAAGGCTGGCAAGGTATCTCAGGATTTTCTACAAATACTGGAGCTCAAGGCTGGCAAGGTCCTCAAGGAAGCAATGTTTGGTTTCAAACTGGTACAAGCATTTACTACACAGGCGGTAATGTTGGTATCGGAAATGATTATCCACAATATCCTCTTGACATAAGAGGGACTGCCAGAATAGGAAGCCCTTCATCTCCTCAAAACTATCTTATTCATCTTGGCTTGACAGGAGCAAACGCAAACTATAGATCAGCCTATATTTATGGAGATGGAACAGACATGACATTTAACAATCAACAGTCAGGAAGCATTATTTTTGCCACAAATAACGCAAACAAAGTTTACTTCACAAACAAAAGCCAATACCTATTTGGAACTATATACCCAATCTCCACAGGAAGTTTGACTGGAACAATGATCATTTCTAAACCTCCAGCTGGCTTGACAGTTGAAGATAGTTATTATATTGGTTTAGGAAGTGGAGAGTACAATCCTACAGGAGCATCTTATCGATTAATCGGATTAGGTTATAGAAATCAACTCGTTGATAGATACTGGCCCTCTTATATTGGCTATTTAACAAACACGGATGCGGGAAGATCAAATGGTCACATTGTTTTTGGAACAAGAGGTGATACAACGGATGTTGAGCCGATTGAAAGAGCGAGAATCATGTCTGATGGTTATTTCTGTGTAGGTTCAACAGGACCATCTCCAGCGTCAATCAATGCTGGAACACAGTTTCCAACATTAACTGTTGGAACAAATATCAAAACAGGAACACAAGTTGGAGGAACAGTAAATGTGTTAGGTACACATCCTCTATTTTACACAACAAGTTACCCAACAGCTTCAAACACAAATAGACCCGTCATTGTGATGAATAGACCTGGTACAAACTACGCAGCCATCGGTGTGAACGATCAGTCTTCAACTAACTCAGGTTTGTGGATTGGCGAAACAAACTACTTAGGATCAACAGGAGGAATAAGCTATCCTTACATATATATCAAGAATGGAGGAAACGTAGGTATTAATACGACAAATCCATCTTACAAATTTACAGTGTTAACTAGTGGCGCAGCATGGGGTATGGTACACTCAAATGACTTGATCACAATGGGTACATATTTAGAATCGAACGTTAAAGCATGGTTCGGTACACAGTCCAATCACTCTCTCTCTTTCTTTACAAACAATGCTTCTCCTCAAATGATTTTAACAACAGCTGGAAATGTTGGTATAGGAACACTAACTCCAGGATCAACTTTAGAAGTCTATGGAACTATATTCAGCGGAGAGACAGGACCCTTAATATTAAGAAAGACAGCTGGATACGGTGTTGCTTTAGCACCAACTCCATTTTTAGTGTTTGGAGAGCCAGATTTAGATAAGAATTTTAATTTAGTAACTTCATACGCGTTGAGATATGGAGGAGTTGGAGGTGCTGGAACGGATGGAAAGATGTATATATCTTCTGTAAAGAGTTCAAGTTACGTTGGTAAATATTCAAGCTCCCAGACATTTACAGATCTTGTAACAATTGATGGAAGCGGATTTGTAGGTATTGGCACAACAGGTCCATCTTCTAAATTACACGTTCTCTCAACAAGCGCAAGCGAACCTATCGCAAAGTTTGAGGGTTCTTCAGACACGTCAATACAATTATCTGCTACAGGAGGATCGAATGAGGTTTATATAGAGTTTCACAACCAAGGAAATAGTAATACAAACAATTACTCATGGGGAGTTGGTCAGAATGATGATCAAAATCTCCACTTTAAATGGGGTGGAATAGGAACAATGAATGGTATTATGGACGCTATGACACTTTATTCTCAAACAGGATTGGTTGGTATAAGCACAACGTCATCATCTCCAGCTCAAGCAAAACTTGATGTCATAAATAGAGCAACCCAGTACACAGCGTTCGAGTATGACCAGAACGCGTTTATGATTGGAACAGGAAAAGCAGTTTCAGATGAAGTGTTGTATATGGGTGTAAACACAGGATCAAATGCTTATTCGTACATACAGTCAGTGAATGTTGGAGTGGCTCCATCGTCATTGTATTTGAATTGTAGAGGAGGAAATGTTGTGACAAACATAGTTGGAGGAAATGTTGGTATCGGAACTGGTTCTCCTCTTTACAAGTTGTCTATTTATGATACAACAAATAACGCGATCGTTGATGTTCAAAACGATTCAGTAGGAAATACATATTCTGCGTTGAGATTACGAAATAAGGGATCATCAGTTGGTATTTTGTTTATGAATTCAACAACAAGTGCTATAGAAGGGGGAGCAAACGCGATGACTTTGAGAAATGATGCCGGTATTTTAAGATTACAAGACTCAACCTCAAATGGAATAACAATATCAAGTGGAAATGTGGGAGTGAGAACATCGTCTCCAACAACTGCGTTAGATGTGAATGGAACGATTCACCAGTCTTCTTCTGGAATTTCAAACGATACTTACATGAGGGCGTATAACAGTTACTATTCGACAGGATACACATTTTATGCGACATCATCAGTTCAGACGCTAACAACATCAGCTACAACAACGTCGATCGAGATAGAGTGTTGGGGAGCGGGAGGTGGAAGCGCAGGTATTGGAGGAAACGGTGGTTATTCCAAGTGCGTGATGACAGGGTTAACAGGAGCGCAGACAATGAAGATTTGGGTAGGAGATGTTGGAGAGGGAGGAAGAAGTTATGTAGCTCCAGTGATAGATTGTACATTATTATCTCAAGCCAATTTTAGATATCCAAATCCTCCAGTGCTAGCAAGCGATACGTCTATAGGATGGTATGTGACGGGAGCTCCGGGATCGCAAACATATTATTTAGCTACGTGTGTAGGACCAGGGTTTTATGAAGAACAAGTTCCGATACAAAACAGATATTCTCAAGGATTAACATATCCAGCAATTTACAATGGAGGAACCGAAATTCAGTGGAGTGCTAATCTTACAGGAACAATATATCAAAGTGGAAGTTATCCAATAAATGGTTATGGAGAGTTATGTTTAAAGTATTATGAAATATTTTGGTATCCAAATTCATTGGCTGGAAAAAGTTATATTATTTATACAAACACTGGTTTAAACACATTTCAACCAACCTATTCTACAGGAGATTCAGGAGGTGGTGCGAGCTTTGTCTATTTACAAACTGGTTCAAGTTATCAGCTGTTAAGTGTGGCAGGAGGTGGTGGAGGAGCTGGTGTATCAAACAATCAGACATATTTTCCACTTGAAAGCGATTTATTTGCTGAATATTTGGGAGCGAACAGTCAAACATCAGCGCAAAACGATCTTGCTTCAGCATACTATTTTAATTGGTTTAATTGGACTGGAACAAACCTCACAAGTATCTTTGGACAAGGAGGTCAGAATAATATTGGAGGAGCTGGAGGAACTTCAAATACAGGAACAATCAATCTTGGAGGAGGAAGTGGAATGCCCCTATTAACATCAAGCGTGACAACAAATTTAAGTTGTGTTGGTGGTACAGGAAGTTACATTAAGATTGGTTTTGGAGACTCTTGGGAAACTCTTTATACTATGACTGGAACCACAATGTTCTTAACCTCAGCTGGTGGTGGTGGTAGAGGTTTTGGTGGAGGAGGTGGAGGAGCTACTCAATTTTATATCTTTACCGGACCACTACTTGATATGGTTGAATACTATCAACAAAACAATAACTACACAAAGTGTACAGGTGACTGTGGTGGAGGCGGAGGTGGAGGTAATTACTCTTTCAATGGAACAGGATTTATCCAAACAAATGGATTCAACTATGGAGATGGTTATGAAGCGCCATATTGTTTAGCAGGAAGTCCAGGTTTAGTAAAGATCACAGTGTATGGATTAGATTTGCCATCCTTTTCGATCTCTCCGGAAACAAATTCAAACTTTCCATCGTTGTACCAGACAAAGGGATTGACAGTGGGAAAAGACGGAAGTTTAGCAGTGTCAAATAGAGTGGCAATTGGAAAGGCTAACGCAGAGACAATGTTAGATGTTTTGGGAGATACAAGAACGATCGGAAATATCACAATTCCAAATTACCAAAATATATTCAAGTCTCAAGATTTTGATCCAACATTAAATCAAATCCTTGAAAACAACTTCAATTACTCAACAGATCAAGAAACGGTTTCTCTTAACTATTCACTTGCCTCACTCAGCTTAAACATTGGTTATGTAGAAAACGCGTTGAGTGGATTGGTAACAGCGTTAACATACGCGTTTGGAACATATGATCAGAATGGCGATATATCGGATGTGCCAGCGTGGTTAAAGAATTGGATCATAAACTTTTTGCCAGTGTCGTCAGCGTCGTTAACAAATTATATAACATCTCAGTTAACAAGTTCAAATCCAACGCGTCAATATTATTTATCACAGGGAATCTTATTACCGTTTGGAGAATTTACAGTAAAATTGTTGTTAAGTACAAATCCTTCCGTTTTTTCAAGAAATATATTTGGAGCGTATATAGAGAATGGAAATTTTTACATATTTACAAACAGTTACTATTCTGGAAATTTGGCGAATGCTGCTAAAGAGTATGTTGTCAATTCAGTCATCGCTACAGATAACTTAAAGTTGCTAAATGAATATAATTCTCCTACAGGTTCTTACAAGTTCAATATTACAAGTTATGCTAATGCTGTATATCCTTATATTTTGAATAATTTTGGAACAGTGACACAGGATTTGGTAATGTATACAAACTATTACTATCCATGGTCTACAGATGTATTACCGTATGATCCAAATAGTTTTTATGTGAATACGGTTGATGCGTTGTTGTTGTACAATCCGTCTAGTGAGTTGTCAAATCCAAACGCAAACTATTGGGCAAATCATGTCTTCTATGACTTCTTCCAGTACTACACAGGAGATTATTCAGGAGGATATTTCATTGGAGGATTAAGACCTTTGATTCCAAGATTTGCTGAGCATAACAAAGCGATTAATGACGAGATTAAGATGAAGCTAGATCAGAATCCAGACTATTTGAAGGAGGTTGTGATCGATAGTGAAAAGGTGATGAAATATGTGATAAATTTTAGGGCGACAGCTGTAAAGTCAGCGGTTTACAATAATACGACAAATGTGAAGTCGAGTGCGGCAATTAAGACGACAAAGGGAACAACAAGTGTGTTGGGAAAGATGGGAACGTCGATAAGCGGATCAACGATTCCAACATCAACGGCGACACAGCAGGCGGCGTTTGGTACGCCATCGACAGTCGACAATACAAAACGTGTTGTGCCTTAAATGTGATTTGGATAATAATTTTTATAAAAATTATTATTATAAAAAGGTATTGTAAAATGAGTTTGTTAAGATTCGTTGGTAATCAAAACTCCATCTCTGGACAGGTTGGAATTGGCATGTCTGCTATTTTAGGACCCACTGGTCCGCAAGGTTTTCAGGGAGTGAATGGGTTTATTGGAACGACAGGAGCACAGGGATGGCAAGGCTTTCAAGGTATATCAGGATTTTCTACAAACACAGGAGCGCAGGGTTGGCAAGGATCTCAAGGTCCATCTGTTTGGTTACAAAACGCAGAACACGTTTATTATTCAACTGGAAATGTTGGTCTTGGAACCATCAATCCAACTCAAAAGTTGACAGTTGATGGAAATATACAGCTTGGAACAGCAACTACGAGTTATAGACAAATGTTGCTTGGAGCAGGAAATAGCTATGGTTATTTGTATGGAGACTACGCAAAATATGGAGATGGGCTTCACATAGGGTTTAATCATTATGCTTCAGGAGGAAATGGGATTGTGTACAATGCTGGTTTGAGAACGTCTAGAATATCGATTGGCGCAGGAGATATAAAGTTGGCAGTGGGAGGAATAGGATTTGAGCCAACGACGTTAGGTTTATTTGTTGCGAATAATGGAAGAGTGGGAATTTGTAATCAAACTCCATCAGCCAATTTAGATGTGTCAGGATCAATTCGTTCAACAGATGGTATTTTAGTCAATAACAATGCGTACTTTGGAAGTTATAAAGGAGATGGATCTCCATTTTCAATATTATCTGTTGACAGTGGAAATACAATGCGTTTTGGAGGAGCTGGAGGAACAATGTTTATCGGTCAAGATAATACAACAACATTTTTATCATTAGGTTATGGATCTACTGGCGGAATTGGTCTTTACAATGGTTCGAATCAAAGTTTGTTTGTTTCTCCAAATACAGGATATATTGGAATCAATACCTCGACTCCATCTTCTAATTTGACGATTGGTTCTTCAACAAACAATAGAGCTGGAGGATTATTGCTGAATGCTGGAGGAAGCGCGTATCGACATTGGATTTATACATCGACAAACGATTTAAATATCGATGCGAATGGCGATCAAGAATTTAGACTTATAACAGGAGAAAACAATGGTTCTGGAAATATAAAGTTTTTCACAGCTGGCGGATTTACATCCTCAACAGAGCGAATGAGAATTACATCTGGCGGAAATATAGGTATTAATACTTCAAATCCGACACAAAAACTACATATACAGGATGGATCGTTGACATTACAAGGTAATGATGCGAAGATCTATATAGGAGATGGAGTGTCAAATAATGGAAATCAGGGTATTGATATAAACACAAGATGGAGCGGTCCTGAATATCCTCCTTTTAAAGTTCAGACAGCAAATAACAATGCGTTTATTGTGATGCCAAATGGAAATGTTGGCATTGGTTTATCTAACCCTGTGAGTTCAAAACTACATATTGTGAACAACGCATCTCTGAATCAACTCGCTATAGATACAGGTGGCGGAGCTTCAGACAGATTGGCGAATGTTTCTTTTTACTCAACGTTTGGAAACCA
>Ga0214917_10003912_pt1 | contig 16918 bp, 15 predicted proteins | sample LL_1208_BB_MetaG_FD_177983 | JGI IMG/M metagenome (GOLD analysis project Ga0214917, IMG submission 177983) | Freshwater microbial communities from Lake Lanier, Atlanta, Georgia, United States - LL_1208_BB | ecosystem: Environmental > Aquatic > Freshwater > Lake | place: USA: Georgia | collected... | reverse complement strand
ACCACGAAGAAATCGGCCAAGTGCCACAAGGTGCGGAACGATTGGGCGTATTCGGCGGCGGCCTGATCCAGTGGCGTGATCTTGGATTTGCCCAAATTGATGCCCACGGGATGAGAGGGCCACAGTCTTTGAGTCCGCCAAGCGGCCAAGCGCTCGGCCAATGCAGCCGCGCCGCCATTGTTGAAACCCATTCGGTTGACCAGGGCTCCATCGGGCACGTGTCGGAACATCCGGGGCTGGGGATTGCCCGGCTGAGCGTGGCCAGTCACACCGCCCAGTTCGCTGAAGCCGAATCCGAGGGCCTCCCACATCGGGACGGCGACGGCCTGCTTGTCCATGCCGGCGGCCAGTCCCACCGGGTTCGGGAAGCGCAGCCCCATGGCTTCCACTGGCAGAGGCACTGTCTCAAAGAGCGCCTGGGCCAGCTTGCGCGCCCCGGTGAGGTGACTGGCCTGGGCCAGCAGCCCGAGGGTCCGGTTGTGGACCGCCTCGGAGTCCTGAGCAAAAAGGAACGGGCGAGCGATGTTGCGATACAGCCAACTCATGCGACCTCGACACTGCCCGGAATGCCACCGTTCGGGCAAATGGGGTTTCAGCATGGGGAGAGGGGTTGGCTTCTCCGCAGCCGTCACTAGCTTCGCTCCACCGCCCCGGGGAAGGGCAAAAGAGGCGCGCTGCCTGGCATCGCCATGGCCCATCTTCCCGAACTGGATTACCCTAAATCCGGTAACAGCCGTTTCAGTGCAACAAATCGGGTGACGAGTCACTACGGGAGACAGTTAGTTCTATCGCACGGTACCTTTGGGATGTTTAGCAATAGCCTTCATCGCAACGGCTACTGTACCTGATTTCAGGAGCAAATCATCTGCTGACATCTGCGCCTTTTTGACTCGGGTAAATCTAGGCGTGGTGCGTCGCGCATCGAGCCGTAACTGCATCTTGGACCAGGGGCGCCGGATGTTTTCGAGCACTTTCTTGAAAATCCAACCACGCCCACCTGTCCAGCGATGAACGTTTCGAAAACTTCGATCTACAAGCCTATTTGTTTCGGACAGCGGCAAGCCAGTCGCATGGGAAAAGACCTTCGCCGTGGTCTCCCGGTAGCGCCGGTAGTCCCCCGGAAAAGTATCGTGGTCGCGCACACATGGGGTCACGCGGCTATCGTTGCCAGGGTGCATTTGATACACGATTGACAGTTCTTCGAGCATCTTTTGCCGTCCCAACAACAAGGACATCTGGCCCATCAGGACTTCCGGGATGATGCGGCATCTTTCGTAGCAGGAAGCTTTGGTGGCAGCCCGCAGCATCTCCAACAGCAAGGGTGTACGGTAAACCGCATAGAAGTTGGAATAGAAGTTCTCCGACCAACGCAGCACGCGTTCAACAGCAGAAGATTCGTCACGAGAGGGATATGTTTCTAGAAATACATCCGTGTCCGCCTCGTTGCGACGAACCGCCAGAAATTGACCCATGCAGGAGCCATAATCCTCGTGCTGGTCCAGATAACAGAGGCAAGATAAAAGGCCCTCGGGCAGTTGAAAATCATCGTCGGCCCAAAAGCAGCAATAGGGCGTCGTGATCGATTCCACGCTTCGGAACAGTTTCTCCATGAGCCCACAGTCGAAGTGGGAATAGCCTATGCCGAGTGCAGCCGAGTGTATGCCGACAAAGGCTTCATTTTGCTTCCGGTTTTCCTCGTTGCTTGAATCCGCAACTTGAAGCCAGAAAGGAAAATGGACTTCACGGGCAAAACCGAGCAAGCGCTCCAAAAAGGGTGCGCGATTATAAGTCGGTATAACCACGGTTAACTTTGCTGACGGGCCAACCTTCATGTGGCAAACGGTTTTGCTGGTGCTTTCAAGGAGTTGAATTGATGGGGGTTGAAGTTTTTGAAGTCCTCCCAAGTAGGTGATGTTTCTTACGAACGGCCCAAACCCTCACTCAAGGCTTTAGCTCGGATTGGTCAAGTTTTTTTTGGCATGGGTCGCCGGTGTGTGTGGAAACCCAGCTAGCGTAGATTTTGACAAAAGCCGCTTCCTTGACGCCGATGGGATTGGCAGCGTCTTCTAGCTGCTATTCGTTGGCTGCGCTCCCACAAATTAGACGTCCATCGCACCCATGATCCACTCATCGCTCTGGCCTGTCCAAGGAGCAGGCCTGATCCGATCTTTACCTTTCGGTCGGAAGTTCCACGCGCTGCTGGGCTGGATCCATAGAACATCTGGTCTGTTGTCCGCGACTTTCGGGTTGGGGCGTCTGGCCCATCCGGCTTCATGGACCAAGGCCGTCGCCACGCTGCTGGTGGACGGGGAACACTTGTTGCACAAGTTTGGTCTCATTGCTCCGATTCTGCGGTTGCTGAAACAGGGAGCCCGCGAAGTTCTCCTTCGCGACTGTCCGGTGCCCCTCATTGAGTTTCATCCTCAGTTCCTGCCTCATTTCGGTGGCAGCGTGCGCCAGGTGGTCGAGTTCCTGTTTCCGATGTATGACCTTGAGGCCTGGGATTTTAGCCCGAATCGCGGTTCATTGGGATTGTTCCGCAGCCTGACCCGGTATGCGCCGGATCGGGGGCGACGGTTCTCAGACATGGAGACCATGATCACCGCAGCGGCCACGCCGCCATTGCCCAGTCAGCTTTATTTGCTCTGCCGGACCACCGGTTGAGCGCATGATATCATGGGAGATTTTCTTCGCCAACTTTGGCCGTTTGTCGCTGCGCATCGGGGGAGACTCCTAGCGGGCGTGCTCTCGGGTCTGACCTATGCGCTGGGCAGTGGTCTGCTCATGTTGGCCATCAAACTGGTGCTCGATGCCATCTTCCCTACGGAAAACGCCCGGGATCTCACGGGCTCTTTCGAGCGTTTTCCGGCGTTTCTGAAGGATCCTTTGTTGTCGGCTTTGAATTCACTGCGGCTCCAGGCCGACTCCAGGGCACTGCCGTGGCTCATTGCGAGTGTGCCGTTTTTCATGATGCTGCGCGGCGCGGGCGCTTACCTCAGTCTCTACTGCATGACTTGGGTGAGTGTGGCCACCATCCACGACCTCCGCCTGCGCCTCTTCCGGCATCTGGAAGGGCTTTCGCTCGACTATTTTTCAGAGGCTCGGACCGGCGATCTCCAGTCCCGCCTGATGAATGACACTCAGGCTATCCAAAACTGCGTTGCTCAGGGTTTTTCTACCGTGTCGCGCGAACCGGCCACGATCATCGGAATCCTGATCTTTCTCATTTCAGTGCAGCCTCAGTTGACGCTGGTGGCCCTGGTGATCTTCCCGGTGGTGGTGGTTCCGATCGTGGTCTACGGCCGCAAGGTTCGCAAATCCTGGAAAGCCACTCAGATCCACACGGCCGAGCTCAGCGACCTACTGCAGGAAGTCTTTTCCGGCATCCGCGTGGTCAAGGCCTTCAATTTGGAGCAGCCGATGGCCCTGCGGTTTCAGGAGACATCGCGCCGGATCACCGGCCAATTCATGAGGTATGTCCGCGGCAGTGAATTGCCGGGTCCGGTGATCGAGGTCTTCGGAGCTATCGGCGTGAGCTTAATGCTCTTCTATGTGATGCGACTTCCGGCGGGGCAGCGACCCAGCGCCGGCGACTTCACTTCGTTTGTTCTTTCGCTGTTTACGCTTTACCAGCCTATCAAAAATCTGAGCCGTCTGTGGGGTCAATTAGAACAAGGCCGGGCCGCGGGTGAGCGGTTGTTCCCGATTTTGGCGACGGCCAGTTCTGTGGTGGAACCTTCCCAGCCCCGAGCATTGAGGGCCCAGGGCGCGACCGTCTCCTTCGAGAACATCTCGTTCCGATACACCGATCGACCGGTTCTCGACGGGTTCTCCTTGTCCATCCCGACCGGATCGTTGGTGGCTTTGGTGGGCGAGAGCGGTTCGGGCAAGACCACCGTTGCCAACTTATTGCTGCGCTTCTACGACCCGGAGACGGGACACATCCGGATCGGTGGCGTCGATTTGCGTGAGGCGAGTTCTTCAGACCTCCACGACCAGATGGCGGTGGTGAGTCAGGATACGATGCTCTTCAACGACACGATCCGGGCCAACATCCGCATGGGGCGTCCTGGGGCCACCGACGCCGAGATCGAGGCTGCGGCCCGGGCCGCTCATGCCGATGGCTTCATCCGCGAAAAGCCTCTGGGCTACGATACGGTGGTCGGAGAACGGGGTAATTCGCTTTCGGGCGGACAACGTCAGCGTATCGCTATCGCGCGGGCGATCTTGCGCAACTCGCCCATTCTCATTCTCGATGAGGCGACCAGCGCCCTCGATGCCGAGTCGGAGCGGGCCGTTCAAGCCGCCCTCGAAACGCTCATGGTCGGGCGCACCACCCTGTGCATCGCCCATCGGCTGTCCACCATTCAGCGGGCCGACATCATCGTGGCCATGGAGGCTGGACGCATTGTCGAGCAGGGGACCCACGCTGAACTACTGGCGCGTGGCGGCCTGTATGCCCGTTTGCATGCCTTGCAGTCGGGCGGATCCTGAACCTCGGGACCACTCAATCACCCTTTGAAGCGAGGCCTTTTGGAACGGGGCCTGTTTGGGAAAGACTCAGGATCCGGACCCTCAGCGCCGCCACCAACTCCGGCCCGAGGCGGGGGCCGCCGCGGAGTCGGGAGCGTCCGCCGTCGAGGTGGCGGCCGGTTCTGGATTGCGCCCGGTGAGTTGACGGACCAGCAGCTGACTGCGGGCTGCCGTCAGGGCCATGATGAATTCGTCGTAACTGGCGTAGCGCCCGCCGGGTTGCTTGGCCATGGCCTTCGACAAGGCCTCGCTGGTGGGCCGACTGATGGCCGGGTTGACCTCGCAGGCTGGCCGCAGCGGGATTGCCAGGTGGGCTGCCACCACATCTTCCACGGTCGGTGCCTCGAAGGGCACATGCCCCGTCAAGGCGTGGTACAAGGTTCCGGCGAGGCTGTAGATGTCGCACAGGAATGTATCCCCCTCCTGCCGCACCCGCTCCGGAGCGATGTAATAGGGCGTGCCGAAAATCGGGGCGTAGGCGTCGGTGTCGGCGTCGGCCTTCTTGGCGAGGCCGAAGTCCACCACCTTGGGTTCGCCGTCGGCACTGAAGAGGATGTTGCCTGGCTTGATGTCGAGGTGCAGCAAACCCCGTTTCAAGGCCGCCTGCAGGGCGCCAGCCACCTTGATCCCGACGTCCAGCACGTCGAGTTCCGGGAGGGTCTTCTCGGACTCAATCCGACTGTCGAGGCTCCCGGCATCCGCGATCTCCATCGCCAGGAAGCGCAGGCCTTCGTGGTAGTCGAAGGTGTAGATGTGGATGATGTTGGTGTGGTTGATCTGGGCGCAGGCCCGCGCCTCCACGGCGAAATTGTTTACGGCCGTCGGATCTTCGGCGAACTCGCGCTTCATCAGCTTCACAGCCACCTCGCGACCGAGGGCGGTGTCCCAAGCCCGGTACACGGTGCCCATGCCACCCGAGGCGATCTCCGAGCGCAGCTCATACTGGCGCAGCATCATGGGCATCATCACCGAGGCCTGGCACTTGGTGCAGGTCACCGTGCCCAACGGCGCAAGGTCTCCGGGAATGAACTGCTTGGCCCCGCACGCCGGGCAGGAAACCATCTTCAGGGCCTTTTTCTGGGACGCCGTTTGCTCCATGTATTGCGGGCAAAGTCTATGCCCCACCGGCCCCGGGACAAGGGCGGTGAGGACTTTTCGGTCAGGTGCCTGTCTGGCGGGAGCCAGAGGCACGGACGCAGTGAGACCTACTTCTTGGGGTCCAGATTGGCAGCGAGGTCGGCCTCGGTGATCGTGGAATCCACACCGCCGGCCGGCACTTCCATTTGGGCGAGCCAGAGCAAGGCGTTGAGAAGGATTTTCCGCTGATTGGGATCGCCCCAATTCTTGTGGGTGTGCCCGCCGGTGAAGCCCATGCCGCGGCCGCCGTCGATGCGCTCGTGCACCCACATCATGGCCTCACGCCGGCCGGAGGCGGCGACGATGTGCGCGTAGGGTCCCGGCGGATAGACGTAGGGGCCCTTGCGGACCGCGTCGGACGGGGCGTCCTCGAGCAACCAGGTGACGGGGCGGCCGTTCTCGGACCAGCGCATGTTGACGTACCACTCGTCACGGGTGGAGAAGGGCTTCACGCCGCGGCTGACGGGATGGTTCGGGAAGGTGGTGAACTTCGGGGTCCACATTGGGTTGATGCTGAACTGGTGCTCGTAGTACCCGCCTACCCACCGGAGCATGGCATCACCGGGGTCGCCCGCGGGCACCTCGACGCCGTAGTGGGCGAAGCCCAAGCCGGCTCCGCGCGAGGACAACCGATCGATGAAGGCCATGCGATCCGGCTTGATGGCCGGATGTCCGCCGCCGCCGTCGGCGTAGATGAGCAACGCATCCACCCGTTCCAGCGCGGCGTTGTCATCGACCGTCTTGCCGCCTTCGACCTTGGTGGGCCAGCCATTGGAATACACCTGCACCTCCAAATTCGGCACGCCAGCCAGCGCTTTCTGGAACAGCAGGCAACCAGCCCGGAACTCGTGCATGCCGGAGGGATGGCTGGGACGTCCGGCGATGAGTGCGATGCGGTGGGTCCTGGCGGCGTCCTTGGCCAGCAGGGAGGGGGTCGGCGTCAGCAACAAGGCCACCAGCGCGGCGATGGCGGCGGGCAGGAATCGATTCATGGATGTGGGATCAGGGTTTTCGGTGAACTGAATCCGGTCAAGGCGTTGTCCAGAGAACCCGACAAATTTGCGTCGCAGCATTGGCCGGTAACCCAGTGATCGCGGCTTCCAATCTCCCCAGTCCCTACGAGATCCCAAGGAGGTGTGTCCGCAGGACTGCCAACCATCGGAGGGGGACATGCACAGGGCGTCGGTCTGAGCATCCGTCGCCGCAAGCCTCCAGCAATCTTCAGCAACCCACCGGCAGCGCTCACGGCAATCGCCTGTCTAGCATGACCCCAGATGAAGTTCATGTTCCAACGGGGTCTGCTGCCGGGGTTCGCGCTCCTGGCCTCGGTCCAGGCCGTCCCGTTGCTGTTGGGTTTTGGGACCTTGGCGGCCGAGGTGTTCCCCGAAGTGGCGGGCACTTTGCCGAAGGTCAACGTGGTTGGGGAGTCCGACGCCGACAATGTGGTCACTCACCCATTCCCGGCTGAGGTCGAAGGCACCAAGGTGTACTCAGGCAAGAAGGTCACGATCCTCGATTTTGACGCGCTGCCGCAAATTCAGAGCGACAACTACCGCCAGGCCTTCTCGCAAATTCCCGGACTCATGGTGAGCGAACTGCCCAATGCCAGTTTGCTCAGCTTGGGTTACCGGGGCATCGGTGACCCACACGAGTCGCAGAACTTGCTGGTGCTCAAGGACGGCATGCCCTTCGTTGTGGATCTCTACGGGTACCCCACCGTGTACTTTGCACCGCCCTTCGAATCGGTGGACCGGTTGGAGTTCATCCGCGGCGGGGCCTCGCTCATGTACGGGCCGCAGCCCTCGGGTGCGCTGAACTACGTGACCCACCAACCGCGCCGGGATCGGCCGTTTGCCTTGCGCACCCAGCACGTGCTGGGCAGCTACGGGCTCTACACCACCCACACCCTCGTGGATGGCACCGATGGCAAGCTCGGCTACCTGGTGTCGTTCGATCATCGGCAGGGCAACAGCTTCCGCCGGCAGAATGGAGACTTTGAGATCAACAGCGGATCCATCCGCCTGGTGTACGACGCCACGGCCGAGACGCGCTGGACCTTCGACCTGGACGCCACGGCCTCCGACAGCGGAGAGCCGGGTGGTCTCACGCTGAAATCGGGCTCGGGTCTGCTGAACTACCGGAACGATCGCCGGGCGACCCAGAACCTCCACGACCGGCTACGCATCGAGCGCTACATCCCGAGCGTGGGTCTGGAGCACCGTTGGAGCGATGCGACGCTGATGACCGCACGAGCCTGGGGCGGCACTTACGAGCGCCAATCGTTGCGCCAGCGCAACTCGGGCGGCAACGCCTTCGGCAACACGGCCAACCTGATCGACTCCAACACCATCAACACCCATCGCTACGCCACCTTCGGGGCCGAGGCGCGGGTGCGCCACGAATGGCAGGCTTGGAACAACGACCACACGCTGGTCGGTGGTGTGTCCACGTATGCGTCGGATGCCCCCTTCGAGGTCGATCGCGGTGCCAGCGCCATGGCGGAGACCGGGACTCCCCGGCAGCGTTCCCAGCGCGACACGGCTGCGGGCAGTGTCTTCGCCGAGAACGTCTTTCGCATCGGTCGCCTGAGCATTACTCCGGGATTCCGCGTGGAGAACATCCACCAATCCATCCGTGAGACGCTGAACCTCGACAAGACCACCTCGCCCCTCTTGCGCGACAGCAGCTTGGATACGGTGCCGTTGGGGGCGTTGGGCGTGTCGTACACCCTCAGCCCGGCTGCCGAGCTCTATGCGAACCTCAGCCAAGGCTACAAGGCCAAGACCTATGGCGATGCTGTTCCGCTGGGCAACAACACCGCCGTGAGCAGCACCTTGGAACCGGGACACACCTGGACGGCCGAGGCCGGTGTGCGCGGCCGCCCCGGCGACTTTTGGAACTATGATTTGAGCGTCTTCCGCATCGATTACGACGACCGGTTCGGGGCCACGACCACGGCTGGGATCACGCGCTTCGAGAACGTCGGTCGCTCCGTCAATCAGGGCGTAGACGCCGCCACCGAGTTGGATCTCATCGGTCTGTCCGACCGCCTGCGTGGCACCGAAGTAGGCAAGACTTGGGGTGCTTTGAGCGTGTACGGCAACGTGTCGTGGTTGGATGCGGAATTCGTCTCCGGTCCGCTCCAGGGGCTGACTCCGCAATACGCCCCGGACCACATCATCCGCACCGGCCTCATTTACCGCCTGGGTCGCCGGGTGAAGGTGGCTTGGTTGGGCACCTTCGTGGACAACCACTTTGCCAACGACAACAACACGGCCGATTTCCATATCCCCGGCTACACCGTGTGGGACCTCACCGCCGAGTGGGAGTTCTGGCCCGATCGGGCTCGCCTGTTCGGGGGACTCAACAATGCCTTCGACCGCCAGTACTGGTCGCGCGTCCGGCCCAACGGCATCGATCCGGCTGTGGGTCGCAACGTGTACGCCGGCCTCTCGTTGCAGTTCTGACCCCCCCGGAAGGGACGGTGTCCCACTGTCCGCTCCCGGAATTAGCGCGCGAGGAATGCCTCGGGTGTCCAGGCCACGGGGGCGCCAGAACTGAGCAGCCGTTGATCGAGGGTGAGAAGCGGGACTTGCAGTTTCCTAGCGACCACGAGGTACTCCGCGTCGTAAGCACTGACACCGGAACGGGCGCATTCCTCCAGCACCTCGTCGGATGAAACAGGGAATTCGAGCGAGCCGATGACGGCTTCCGCCTCGGTCATTTTCAGCAGGGCCTCGGCCAGCGGAAGGTGGTTCACCCGCATTTGGGTGGCGAGGACCTTTCGCAATTCCGATCGCCACAACAGCGGTGCGGCCCACGCCGGATCCCGCAGGAATACAGCTTCCGCCGTCCGGGTCTGTGGACCTGCCAACAGCAGGTACGCGATGAGGTTGCAATCAGCGACGATCATCGACGCCCAGTTTGCTTGGCAGCATCGAGGAAAGAGTCTGTCAGCGGTGCAACGCCCGCTTGGGTGAGGCGCGTGCGCGAAGCTCGAATCTGATCGAGAAGCTCAGACGCATTCCGTTCTGAAGGTGTGATCACCTGCTCCAGGCAAGCAATGACCTCGCCGTTCAAGGATCTGCGATTGCGCTGGGCACGCCGTTTGAGCCCCTCGTGCAAAGTCGCCGGGATGCCTTTCAACGTGAGTGTCGCCATGTGGGAACCATAATGGATGCAAAATGGTTTTCAAGCGGCCGGGAACGTCTTGGAGCCCCAATTCAGGGCTGTGGTTAGGCGGTCGACAAAGCCGCCAACTGGCCACAGCCGGCGGCGATGTCGATGCCGCGCCGCTGGCGCACCGTGCTGGGCAGGCCGTAGCCGAGCAGGATGTCCTGGAACGCCCGTGCAGCGGTGCCACCGGTGGGTTGGCCCGCGTAGCCCTCGGTCGGATTGAGCGGAATGAGGTTCACTTGTGAGGGGATATCCTGGAGCAACCGCCCGAGGGCGTGGGCGTGATCCGGGCCGTCATTGCGGCCTTCGATGAGTGTCCACTCGAAGAAGATCCGGCAGCCCAGCGTGGTGGTGTGTTCGCGGCAGGCGTCGATGAGTTCGTCCAGCGGCCACTTGCGGGCCACGGGAATGAGGGCCGCGCGTTCGGCCTGGGTGGCCCCGTGTAGCGAAACCGCCAGACGCACCGGTTGGCGTTCGGCCGTCAGCCGACGGATCCCCGGCACCACACCCACGGTGGACACGGTGATCTTGTCGGCCCCGAGCGACAGCCCGGCCGAATCCCGCAAGATGGCGATGGCCTGCATCACCGCGTCGTAATTGTGCAGCGGCTCACCCATGCCCATGAAGACGACGTTGCGCAGCCGCTCATGCCGATGGAACACCGAGGCATGCCGTGGGTTGGCCAGGGCCGGGACTGTGGTCTCCGGTTGGTCCGAGCGGGGAGCCGTCTCACGCAACACCTGGTCCACATGCAGCACCTGGCCGACGATCTCCCCGGCCGTGAGGTGGCGCGTGTAGCCGCGCTGCCCGGTGGCGCAGAACACGCAGCCCATGGCGCACCCCACCTGTGAACTCACGCAGGCGGTGGTCCGACCGCTGTAGCGCATGAGCACCGTCTCGATGACTTCGCCATCGGGCAGCCCGAGCAAGTACTTGCGCGTGAATCCGTCGGAGGAGCGGGTCTCCCGAATCACCGGAGGGAAGTGCAGGCGATGGTCGCGCAGCACTCGTTCCACGAAGCGCGGCGGCAGTCGGTCCGAGGTCTGGAACTTGCGCAGTCCGGCCTGGTAGAGCTGGTACCAGAGCGTGCTGGCATGCACCTCGGCGAACCCCCAGGTCTGGGCGGTGGACTTCCATTCCGCGCGGGTGAGACCCAGTACCTCCACCGGGGTAGCGGACGGATTGATCTCATCATGGAATGGGACATCGGCCTCGGACATCGGCCCCGAGCCTAGGCCAATGGCTTGCGCGGCGGAAGGCTGGGCAGGGGATGACCCTGTCATGGAAATCGATGACTCCGGAGGTTCAGCGCGGCGCGGCTGTTTAAATGAGTTTTTGAAACTCGGAGTTTAGAAAACTCAAATCACCTGAAGTCCCGCCTGACATGATGAATGGGTCGGGAGCCGGGAATCTTGGCCGCTGATTTTGTGCGCCGGGTTGAAATGATCAGCGATGCCGGGCATAGTCACCAAACGATGCGAATCCCGGGCGACGATACGGATCGGCCGTGGCGGAAATCCCGCCTCGCGGCGCGCATTCTGTTTCGCAAGGAGGCCGGCCGCATGACGGCCCGTGACCAGCGCATCGGTCGACGGCTCGCCCAAGATCCGGAAGTCACCAACCGCTTGATCCAACAGGGGATCTATTCCATCCGATATCAGGGACGCCGCATTGGAGACCGCAAACATGAGTTCGACCAAAACCTGGGACTGGTGGCGCGGTGACGTGGATTGGAGCACGCCGGCCGGGCGGTTGCTCCGCGCTTTCTTCGACGGACTGCCGACCGACCGGAGGTTCCACTTCATCCTGTTTGGCTCCGCACCGCTCCAACTCACGCTGAACCGCACATGGACCAGTGCGGATGTGAATTTTTTTTCCGACGATGACGATGACCATCACGAGCTGATTCGACGCCTCGGTCTCGGCAAAGGGCAGGCCGACTTGTATTTGGAACCCGGCTATCGCCTCAGCTTTCGCACCACTCCGTTGATGGCCGAGCGGGCGAAGGTTGTGTCCCTGGGCCAGGTCACGGTGACTATCCCGCACCCTCTCGACATCCTGATCGCCAAATTGGCTCGGCTCGATGCCAAGGACCTTTTGGCCTTCCGGCGAGTCATCGACCTGACCGCGCACCCCACCCAAGAAGAACTCCTGCAGGAATTGCGGAACGCCGTGGATCTGTTCCGGCCGGCGTTCGACGACGAGTCTCCCAACTTGTATCCCGGCAATTCGGTGCGTCTGTGGCGTGAACTGTGGCAAGCCCCCTTGGATGTCGGACGGGACATCGTGGCCTCGGCCTTGGCCCGCCGTCGCGCCGGGTATGGTGATCCGCCCCCGGACTACCGGCGGTCCTTGGCCGACGGACTGGGGACTTCGGAGTCTCGAAGTTGAGGCCGCGTCGGGAACCTGTTGTGATGGAAGCAAGCGGGTAGCCGGAATGCCGGCTCAATTCAGCGCATCCATTTCCGCTCCAGCGGCTGCGCCGGATGGGGAAACGGCCGGGTCGATGATCTGCCTTCGGGCTTCGCGGGTGACCACGTCTACGCCTGCGTTCGAACGTCGTTTTCCAGCTTGTCTTCATCGACCTTGATCTTGCTGGTAGCCAATGGATCATTGATGTCGTTTAAAAACGACAAATTAATTGACTAAGCGACAAATGTAGCGATACGGTGACTCCCATGATCACCAACGCCTCTCTGCCTGAACTCACGGAGTCCGAATGGGCCGTCATCAAGGCGGTCTGGCAGCTCGAGCCGTGTCCGGCGCCGACCGTGCAGGAGCACCTGGCCGGCCAGCGCGACTGGTCGGTTTCCACCGTCCGCACGGTGATGGAGCGCATGGCGGCCAAGGGTTTGCTCACCTCCGAGAAGCTCCGCAACCTGACCCTCTACCGCTCGGCGGTGTCGCGGCAGCAGGCCCAATTGGGCGAACTGCGCTATGCTCTGAAGAACGCCTTCGATGGCGCACTGACACCGATGGTGCAGTGCCTGCTCGAATCGGAACGCCTCGACGCCACCCAGCTGGATCAGCTCGAAGCGCTCATCGCGGCCCGCCGCAAAACCGCCCGGGCGAAGAATTCCAAAACGCCGTCGCCCACTCCCAAGCCATGATACCGCGCACCGGATTTGGCTCACCGAGCGGACGTTCTCGGGTCCCGCTCCGGCTTAACCCTGCCGGTCTTTCCATTCTTTAAACTCCTCTCTCTTGTATGAACGCCTGGCCTGCTTCTTCCTTCGTTTCCTGGTTCAACGACGCCGGTGCGTCTGCCACCGCGGTGGCCGTGAGCATGTCTGTGCAGTTAGCTCTGCTGGTGGGTGTCTTGTCCGGGGTAGATTGGCTCATTCGCGACCGGGTCCGGGCGGCCTTGCGGCATGGGTTGTGGATGCTGGTGATCATTAAGCTGCTGCTCCCCGTCGACCTGCTGTCGCCCACAGCCATCGCCTATTGGGCAGCGCCGTGGTTGTTGACTCCCGCGGTGCGAGTGCCCCGGGTTGCGGCGGGCTCAGTGACCGTGGTCTCTGAGGTTTCGCGAGTTGTCGGGCCGGTCGGACTGAAGACCGCGACGCCCGCACACCCGAAGCTCGAATTGGCCGGAGGGCTTCTATTGGTTTGGGTCGTCGGTTGCGGTGCCTGGGCAATCTGGGTGCTGGTGCGGAGCCGGGGAGTAGCTCGGCAGGTTCGGGATTCGGACGAGGCACCGGAGGCCTTGCAGGCATTGCTGGCCGAGACCGCGGCCGGGCTGGGGCTACGATTGAAGCTCCCGCGGCTGTGCCTTACCGATACGGCGCAGGGGCCGGCGCTATGCGGGCTGTTCCGGCCGGTGATCTTGCTGCCCCGGGGGCTCAGCGAGCAGATCGAAGCCGAGTCGCTCCGGCAGGTGCTTCGGCATGAACTCATCCATTTGCAGCGGTGGGACCTCACCTGGAATTTGCTCCAAGTTTGCGTTCAGATCGCGTGGTGGTGGAATCCGCTGGTGTGGTTTGCCAACGCCCGCATCCGGTCCTTGCGCGAGGCCGCGGTCGATGAGGCGGTGATGCTTGAGCCAGGTTCCGACGACTACCCTGCCACGCTGGTCGCCGTGGCCCGCTACTGCGCAGTTCCCGCACGGATGCCCATGGCCTTCCTCGGAGTCCTTGAATCCGGTAGCCGGCTTGAGGCGCGAGTTCGACGGTTGTTGGAACGTCCATTACCCCGTAGTGCCCGATTGGGCTGGGTGGGCTGTGTGACGGTGCTCGTGGCCGGCGCGCTGTTCCTGCCGATGGGCTTCGCCCGGGTCGAGAACCCAGCTCCGCCCACGGCGGCGGCGAAGGCACCGACCGATCCGAAAACGCTCCCGGCGGGTGGTTCGACGGCGAGTTTGAAACCCATCCCGGCCGCCGCCGCGGAATTAAACTCCGCCTCCCAGTTTCAGTCGGCCGCGCCGACCAGCCCGCGGGCCCTCGACGGTTCCGCCGTCCCAGCGATCGGTGCGCCGTTGCAAGTCGATATCCAAGGGCGATTCGTCGCGATCCGGGGTTCCTTGCCTCCGGAGTTGGTCGGCGTGCTTTCCACGAACCGTAGTTCCGTCCGGCTTACGGCGACGGCAACCCGTGACTTGATCAAGGTCTTCAATGAACGCGATGGGATCGATTTCCTGACCGCACCGCGTGTGATGACTTTGGCGAACCGTGCGGCGGAAATCTTAGTGTCGGATGTCCGAGCGATCGACGGCAAGAACGCGGGCCCAACCCTCCAGGTCATTCCCGACGTGTCGAACCCGGCCATCGAGCTCTCCGTCTTTGCGTCCATGGTGCAAGTTTTTGGAGATGGGTCCGATTCGAACGGAGCCTCCGAAACCTTTGTCCGAACCAACCTCGTCTGGGCCAGGGAGCGGAGCTGGATCTGGGATGGGCAGAGTGTGCTCATGGATGCGGGTTCGGTCACCAACCGGGTGCGGTTCGTCGACAAGACGGTCTATTTGGGAGACCTGCCGCTCGTCGGCCGGTTCTTCCGCAAAGAAGGCGTGCAGGATCAGGTCAGCCGTGTGTTCGTACTGGTGACCCCGACGCTCATCGACGCGGTCGGTCGTCCCATCCACGATCCGGCGCATCCGCCCTTCGATCCCGCGACTTTCCCGTCGAACCCCTAAACCACAGCCCATGCAGCCCGCACAGGACTCACTTCCAGGTCCAGGTGGTCAATGTGTAGGACTCCGGCTTCCGCCAGGCCTGCCCACTCATTCGTAGTGAGTCCACAATCGGAGGATCTTCACCGTTTTGATGACGGGGAACACCTGATAGACCACTCGGTGCTGGATGTTGATTCGCCGCGAGTAGGCTCCCACCAGATCCCCCACCAGTTTTTCAAACGGCGGAGGGTTGCGGAAAGGGTCCTCGGCGAGGATCTCCAAGAGTTGAATCGCCTGGGACTTGAGGCCGCTGGCGGAAAGCTTCTTCGCGTCCTTCTGGGCCTGTTTGGTGTAGACCAATTGCCAGATTACCATGGCAGGCGGGTGGCGCATCGGCCGACCGGCGTCTCCATGCCCGCTCGGATGGAGTCTCTCATGCCGGGGATCGATAGCAGGAACAATGTCTCCTGGATCGCGCTCCAGTCTTCTTCCGACATCAGGATCGCGTTCGTGCGCTTTCCGGTGATGTGGATGGGCTCATGCGACGCGGCCGCCTGATCCATGAGCGAATACAGGGAAGCCCGTGCTTCGGTGGCCGACAGACTCAACATCATTCAAGAACGTACGTAAAACCGTTCGCTGATCAAGGGGCAATCGACTCACGCGGTCTCGTTCGCCCGATCCTCCCCACTCTCCCGATCTTGCCCTCGGGGTGGCCAGAGTGGACTGGTCCTCGGTCGAATGGCGCCTAGCGCGGGATCGTCCGTTTGCCTAACCTATTCCACAGTCCTCATGAAGCCATCCCACAACGTCGCGCGTGTGCTCTTCGGGTCGGTCTCGACCCCAGCCTGGATTCTGGCCGCGCTCCTGTCTGGGGGCACGCTCGCCTCCGCTGCTCGCGCCGCCGAACCGGTGGGCTTCAATCGCGACATCCGGCCCATCCTGTCTGACGCCTGCTTCCACTGCCACGGCCCGGATCCCGGCACCCGCAAGGCCGGCCTGCGGCTCGATACGAAGGAGGGCTTCTTCGCCGCCACCGCCAAGCGCGGACCGGCCGTGGTGGCGGGAGATCTCGGCAAGAGCCCCCTCTGGCAGCGCCTCATCACCACCGATGCCGATGAGGTGATGCCCCCGCCCGAGGTCCACAAGGATCTGACTCCCGCCCAGAAGGAGATCGTGAAGCGGTGGATTCTCGAGGGAGCCCAATGGCAGCCGCACTGGTCGTTCCTGAAGCCCGAAAAGGCGGCGCTGCCTCCGGTGAAAGACGCTGGCTGGGTTCGTGGTGGGTTGGATGCGTTCATTTTGGCCGGGCTCGAAGCCAAGGGGCTCCAGCCCAATCCCGAGGCCGACCGTCGGAGCCTCGCGCGCCGCTCCGCCCTCGACCTCACCGGTCTGCCGCCGCGACCCGAATGGGTTGCGGAGTTCGTCCGCGACACCCGCCCCGACGCCTATGAGCGCTGGGTCGACCGCCTCATGGACACCCCGCAGTGGGGCGAGCACCGCGCCCGCTACTGGCTCGATGCCGCCCGCTACGCCGACACGCACGGACTGCACTTCGACAACTACCGCGAGATGTGGCCCTACCGCGACTGGGTCATCGGGGCCTTCAATCGCAACCTGCCCTTCGACCGGTTCACCGTAGAGCAAATCGCCGGCGACCTCCTGCCTGGGGCGACCGAAGAGCAGCAAATCGCCACCGGCTTCCACCGGTGCAACATGACCACCAATGAGGGCGGTACTATTGAAGAGGAAAACCTCGCCAACTACGCCAACGATCGGGTGACCACCACCTCGTGGGTGTGGCTCGGGCTCACCGCCAACTGCGCGGCCTGCCACGATCACAAGTTCGACCCGGTCAGCCAGAAGGATTTTTATTCGATGGCGGCCTTCTTCCGGAACACCCAGCAAGGCGGGCTCGATGGCAATGTGAAGGATTCCCAACCCAGCATCCTTTTGGTGACCGAT